>ENA-OREN01000091-OREN01000091.1-marine-metagenome-genome-assembly--contig:-NODE-91-length-124002-cov-4.549171_pt1 | contig 124002 bp, 118 predicted proteins | sample MGYA00248624_ERZ508555 | MGnify/ENA primary metagenome ERZ508555 (study PRJEB26222, sample SAMN06267773) | marine metagenome | isolation source: Saanich Inlet, British Columbia, Canada | place... | reverse complement strand
AAACCATCCGCTATTAATATTTCCGCATCTAATCTAGGAGATGCGACTCCTGCCTGCAATAGTTTTTGGCAAGCCCAGTTCAGAAAAGAATGAATCGTCGCATCTTTGCAACCATCCAGCTTTGACTCGTCAAGAACCATCATCTTATTCTCCCTTTAGAGCCTGCGTTTGGAAATGAAGCACTAATGCATCAAGCATCTCATCCAAACCTCCCTCCATCATAAAGGATAGTTTGTGCAAGGTTAATCCAATCCTGTGATCAGTCACCCTTTCTTGTGGGTAATTATAAGTACGAATGCGTTCTGATCGATCACCACTGCCCACGAGACTTCGTCGATTTTGAGCTTCTTCTTGTTTTTGAGCGCTGATTTTAGCCTCGAGCAGTCTCGAGCGCAGGACGGACATCGCACGGGCTTTGTTTTTGTGCTGAGAGCGCTCGTCTTGGCACTCAACGACCACGCCGGTCGGAAGGTGGGTCAACCGGACCGCGGAATCCGTTCGATTGACGTGCTGCCCGCCTGCGCCTGAAGCTCGATAGGTGTCCACTCGCAGGTCTGCAGGATTTATTTCAACGTCATCAACTTCATCCGCTTCCGGCATCACCGCGACGGTGCAGGCTGACGTGTGAATTCGCCCTTGGGTCTCGGTTTCAGGAACGCGTTGGACCCGATGGGCGCCAGATTCAAATTTCAGCTGTGAGTAGGCCCCACGTCCAACGACGCGACTAATCACTTCCTTGAAACCCCCATGCTCGCCATGGCTTTGACTCATCACCTCGACTTTCCAGCCGCGCCCTTCCGCATACAGGTTGTACATCCGAAAAAGGTTTCCCGCGAAAATAGCAGCTTCGTCGCCGCCCGTTCCTGCTCGTACCTCAAGAAAAATATTACGATCATCGTTTGGATCTTTCGGGACAAGTAATCTGCGCAATGTCTCGAAGCTGTGATCAAGTTCTGACTGCAAGCGCGGCATCTCGTCATTTGCCATGCGTCGAATTTCTGGATCTTCGTCGCTGGCCATTTCTCGTGTTGCGTTTATCTCGTTGTCCAGCGTAAGGTAACCTTCGAAGTGGTCAACTACGGGGCCGATATCGGATAGTTCGATTGATAAGTCCCGAAAAGAGTTTTGGTCTCCAATTATCGAAGGATCAGACAGTAGCGCATTAATTTCCTCGCGTCGCTCGATCAAGTGTTCGAGCTTGTTTCGCATCTGATTATTCATCGTTATGCTTTAAGTCTGAAAAGTCGTTTTGTGCTTTTGATCAGGCCAGAGTCACCTTTCTGACTCGCCTGTTTTAGCGCCTGACTTGGACCATGGGTGAATTTTTGACTGAGGTTATGAGCGAGTTGCTCGAGGATCTGATTTGCGTCCTCACCGTTAGCGAGACGCCTTTTGGCTTCTGCGAGTTCTGCCGCTTTCAGTAGATCAACCTTCGTGCGAAGTGAGCGAATCGTCGGCACGGAGTCAAGCGAACGCATCCAGTGCATAAAGCGTACAACCTGCAGGTCGATTATTTTTTCTGCTTCAACTGCCGCTTCCTGGCGAGAGGCTTGATTCTGTGCAATCACCCTTTCAAGGTCGTCAACTGTGTAAAGAAAGACGTCTTCAAGCTCGTCTACTTGTGGTTCGATATCCCGCGGCACGGCAAGATCAATTAAAAACATGGGTCGATGACGCCGTCGTCGTAATGCAGCTTCGACAGTGCCCTTTCCAAGAATAGGTAGTGTGCTGGCGGTGGACGCAACCACAATATCAGCTTCATGCAGTCGGTTTGGCATGTCGGCAAGAGAAATCGCTTCACTGCCAAGTTGACGGCTTAAGGTTTCGGCGCGTTCTGAAGAACGATTAGCGACAATAATATGTTTAACGTTATTTTGTTTAAGGTGACGAGCGACGAGCTCGATGGTCTCGCCGGCGCCTAATAGAAGGACAGTTTGATCGTCAAGTTTTGAAAAAATCCTTTTGGCCAGATCGACCGCTGCGTAGGCTACGGATACCGCACTGGCGCCGATCGCAGTATCCGTTCTAATTTGTTTCGCGACTGAGAAAGTGTGCTGGAATAATCGATTAAGTATCTTACCGGTCGTGCCTGCCTGATGAGCGACTGAAAAAGCAGATTTCATTTGACCCAGAATCTGTGGCTCTCCGAGAACCATTGAATCCAGTCCCGAGGCAACCCGAAAGGCGTGTTGAACTGCCTGCTCGTCAGGCAAGGTATACGTCGAGCCGGTTAGCGCATCGGGAGGGACATCGCCATAATCTCGCAGCCAATTGATGACATTGGAAGTGACCGGTGTATTCTGGTGACAATAAATCTCGGTTCGATTACAAGTCGAGAGGATCGTAGCCTCGGAAATCTCTGGCGCCTGGAGAAGTGAGCGAACTGCATCAGGCAGTTGATCAGGCGAGAATGCGGTGCGCTCTCTTAAAGCAATTGGCGCTGTTCGATGATTTAGGCCTAGGGCGAGAAGATGCATGATGGCCCTATTTTATGCGTTTTGGCCGGATTTTTATGTCATAAAAGATTAACGGGTTAAATAATCTCGCGGAGATTGACGACTTGAGTCCGTTACTCTCACTGTTTTTACAGGGATTCTGCTATTCTGACGTCGAATTAATTCTTACGGTAATTTTCCTAACAAATGCGCTCTAAACTAAGCTATCTCGCCTGGGGGTTACTTGTCATGACCTCCGTAGGGTGCGCGGGCACACCGTCATACGTCGCGGGAGATGATGCAGAATCCTCGAAACACGCTGGACTTTCGGGAGATTTGATCTACGAATATATGCTGGGTCGTGTCGCCGCTCGTCGCGGCGAAGGCCAGGTAGCGGCTTCTGCAATGGCGAAGGCCGCGGCACTCTCGTCGAGTGTTGATATTACGGTACAAGCTTTTTCACTATCGATGAATGTCGGCCAGTTTGAACAGGCTTTGGCATTGAGTGACTTGATGAATCAAGTCGATCCGCAAGGCGCACCGGAACGGCGCCTGACGATGCGATTACAGGCGCTGATTGCCCTGGATCGGGAAGATGACGTATTCGATACGCTTGTTGCGCTTGTCGACGTTTTGCCTGAGAGCGAAGGTGAGTTGGTTAGTTTTATTGCACAGACGCTAGGACGGCAAGAGGATGCAGATCGTTGGGTGCTAGTTATGGAACGGCTTGCGACCCACCTTAAAGACCAACCTTCAGCGCAGCTTGCACTGGCTTGGCTTGCGTATAGAACGGGAAAGATAGCGATAGCTGAAGACGCTTATGATCGCGCGATGGCTTTAAAGCCTGGGTGGGAGGAGGCGGCGCTGCTTAAGCTTTCTCACCTCAGTGATAAAAATAGTCTCGAAGAGGCATCTGCTTTTGCCTCACAGTTTTTGACAACCTTTCCTGACCGCCTACGTCTTCGGTTGAATTATGGCCGTCTTCTGGCGCAGTGGAACCAAAATATAGAAGCACTAGCGCAATTTGAGGCGTTACTTAAGCTAGCGCCCGAAAACATAGATGCGTTGTATGCCGCCGGCGTGTTGAGCGAGGGGCTCGGGCAAATGGAAAAAGCCCGTCAACTATTCGAGAGGTTACTGGTCGCTCGTCCGGAGGAGGATCGCGCCCGCCTTTATCTGGGACAAATTTTGAGTCGTCAAGGAGAAACCGAAGCGGCGCTTGTTTTACTCGGAGAGGTCGTGTCTTCGAATCTTTATCTTGATGCTCAGTTGCGGATTGGGTTTGTGCTTTCTGACGATAACCGGATCGAAGAAGCGATTGAGCATTTATCAAATATCACGCCGAAATCTCAGGATGAGCAGGTTCGTATCTACCTTGCGACTGAGCAGGTGTTCCGAGATAGCGATCAACTTGAAAAAGCGCTGAGTCTTCTTGATGCTGCCCTAATTGATATCCCGGATCATCCCGATCTACTTTATGCGAGAGGTCTCGTGACTGCGATGCTAGACCGGATCGACGACCATGAGCGAGATATGCGCCGTCTTATCTCTATTGAGCCTGAGAACCCCCACGCGTACAACGCGCTCGGCTACACGCTGGCCGATAAAACGGATCGCTTAGTGGAAGCGCTCGAATTGATTGAGAAAGCGTTGACACTATCGCCTGGCGATCCTTTTATTCTTGATAGTCTTGGCTGGGTTCATTATCGTCGTGGTGACCTTGATTCAGCTCTTGAGTTGTTGCAGCAGGCGATAGAGCAGCAGCCTGATGCAGAGATTGCCGCCCATCTTGGAGAGGTGCTCTGGCAGATGGGCGATCAAGATGGCGCTCTAATAGTTTGGCAAGGTGGTCAGCAAAACAATCCTGACAATGCGGTGCTTATCGAGACACTGCGAAGATACGGTCAGTAATGTTGCTGCGAATCTTCGTGGCGACGATATCTTTAGTCACGGTAGGCTGCGCGACGGTGCCATCCGACCGCGGTCAGTCAATTTCCGATCTTGAGACGGCTTGGCAGCAACAAGAATCAGCATTAAATAATCTCACCCGATGGAAGATGGCAGGTCGCATTGCTCTGCGGACGGCTGATAGCGGCGCCACCGCCAATTTACGTTGGCGCCGCACCGAACGCGGTGATCAGATATATCTTTTTGGTCTTTTGGGTGGCGGAAAGGTGCAGCTTGATATCAAAGATCGCAAAGTCGAGTTACGCGATGCAAAAGGTCAAGTTTTCACTGGAACCGATGTCACCGCGTTGCTTTATCAGGTCACCGGCTGGCATGTTCCCTTTGGTTCATTAGATGACTGGTTGCGTGGCCTCCCGGCGTCAGGTGATTATGACTCTATCGAGATTGATCAGGATGGCAGACTTGTTCATCTGCGCCAAGGTGGCTGGGAGATTTCATATGACGAGTTTATGTTGGTCGGTAATTTGACATTACCCAAAAGAATTCAATTAACTGCTCAACCAAAAACTATCGAGGCGCTTGTTTCGACCGGCCACCTCTCGGGTGACCGATTAGCGCTAAAAATTTTTGTTGAAAATTGGCAGAGCAGCTTGTCAAAACAGGCACCGAGTCAGTGAAGAACTGGTTAGCACCTGCCAAGTTAAATCTTTTTTTGCATGTAGTGGGCCAACGGGATGATGGCTTTCATGAACTTCAGACATTGTTTCAACTTCTAGATTTCGGCGACACCCTCAGCTTCGAAATCACCTCAGATGGACGGGTTGAGCGGTCAGATAACCCAGGTCTCCCTGAAGATGACCTAACCATTCTTGCAGCTCGTGCTTTAAAAAGGTACAGCCATTGTGAGTTGGGGGTCAAAATTAGTCTCGATAAGAGAATTCCGCTGGGTGCGGGGCTTGGCGGCGGCAGTTCCGACGCAGGAACAACTTTAGTAGCACTCAATAAGCTCTGGAATTTGGACCTTAGCCGGCAATGTCTCTCGGATATTGGGCTGAGTCTGGGTGCGGATATCCCGTTTTTTGTGGGGGGCCACTCTGCCTGGGCAGAAGGGATCGGAGAGCGTCTCACGCCGGCACAGTTACCTGATCGTCATTACTGCGTGGTCTGGCCGCAGGTTAATGTGCCTACAGCAGCTATATTTTCGGATCCAGAATTGACACGAAACACGCCGCCAATCAGAATACCGAGCCCGTCTAATGAGGTTTGGCGGAATGACCTGGAGCCGGTAGCGAGGAAGCGGTTCCCTGAGGTAGGACGATGTTTGGAGTGGTTAAGCCAATTTGGAGTCGCTCAGATGTCTGGTAGTGGATCTGCGGTGTTTCTTATCACGGAGAGTGATCAGTCTGGCGACGAAATTATTAAACAATTACCGGCTTCTTTTAGCGGCTTGGTTGCTCGAGGCATCAATCACAACCCCGCATTTTTTGAAGAGCCTTCTGGGGTGTAGCCAAGTGGTAAGGCACCGGATTTTGATTCCGGCATTCCCAGGTTCGAATCCTGGCACCCCAGCCATATTTATTTGAAGTTGATTTATTTTTGAGGCGGCAAAAATACTGATGGCTATTGATGATTTAAAGCTATTTACCGGAAATGCAAATCCTGGGCTGTCAAGCGAAGTGGCTGCTCAGCTTGGGATTGGTATCGGGCGTGCTGTGGTTTCAACTTTTAGTGATGGCGAAGCTAACGTCGAAATTATGGAGAATGTTCGCGGCTCCGATGTCTATGTGATGCAGCCGACCTGCGCGCCCGCTAGTCAAAACCTGATGGAATTGTTGGTGATGATCGACGCACTGCGCCGCTCCTCAGCGGAGCGTATTACTGCCGTGCTTCCGTACTTTGGCTACGCGCGGCAAGATCGTCGCCCTCGAACCGCTCGAGTGGCAATTACCGCAAAGTTGGTCGCCGATATGATTGGTATTGCTGGTGCGGATCGAGTGGTGACAATGGATCTTCACGCGGATCAGATCCAAGGTTTTTTTGATATTCCGGTGGATAATATTTATGCCGCTCCTGTTCTGAACGGAGAGCTTTGGCGTCATGCACCGGAAGGGCTCATGGTGGTTTCACCTGACGTGGGTGGGGTGGTAAGAGCTCGTGCAATGGCCAAACAGCTTGGGGTTGAGCTCGCCATTATTGATAAACGACGCCCAAAGGCAAATGAAGCGAAAGTCATGCACATTATTGGTTCAGTCGATAAACGCAGTTGTGTGCTGATGGATGACATGGTGGATACAGCCAACACGCTTTGTGAGGCAGCCTCAGCACTCAAAGACGCAGGTGCGGTACAGGTGAAAGCGTGTTGTACGCATCCAGTGTTTTCGGGAAAAGCCGTAGAGCGAATTGAGGCTTCGGAGCTGGATGAGGTTGTGGTGACCAATTCGATTCCGCTTAGCGAAGAAGCGATAAATTGTAGTACGAAGATTCGCCAGATTAGTGTTGCGAGTCTTTTGGCTGAGTCCATCCGTCGAATAGCAAGCGGCGATTCTGTAAGTTCTTTATTTTTAGACTAGTCGGGCTTTGAAGTCCCGATAAAATGCGGCGTGTTAGCGCCAGGTTAAGGGAGATTTTGTAATGAGTAGTAACTATGAATTGAGCACCCAGGGTCGGGATTCATTTGGCACAGGCGCAAGTCGTCGGCAGAGGCGGGAAAATCTAGTTCCTGCGGTTGTCTATGGAGCGGGAAAAGATAATGAGAGCGTAATGCTTGATCATGATCAGGTTATGCATAGCCTTGAAAAAGAGGCCTTTCACTCCGCCATTATAGATCTCAAAACAGATAAGGGATCGCAGCAGGTGATTCTCCGTGAAGTCCAGATGCATCCGCATCGACAGTTGGTGATGCATGTTGATTTTCAGCGTGTTCGGGCGAGCGAGAAACTTCATATGAAGGTGCCTTTGCATTTTGAGGGCTCAGATGTGGCGCCAGGCGTAAAAACTGATGGCGGTATTTTGTCGCATCCGATCACTGAACTAGATATCACTTGCTTGCCAAGGGATTTGCCTGAATTTATTGCCGTTGATGTTTCAGAGCTCAATCTAAACGAGAGCTTGCATCTATCGAGTATCAAAATGCCCGAAGGCGTTGAATTAACGGCAACCGCATTTCCTGAAGGCGAAGACCCAACGATCGCCACTATTTCTCCGCCGAAAGTTGTTGAAGAAGAAATCGTTGAAGAGGGTGCAGATCAAGAAGCTGAAGTCGATGCCAAGTCTGCGGAGGCAGAGGACGCCAGCGAAGCTTAGAAATTGCTGCGGGCTACGGTTAGTAGCGAGAAACTGTGTTGACGCTTTTGGCGGCATCCCCCCTAGATATTCGTGGCTTATGTCCGTTATCTCCTTAGTCGCGGGTCTCGGGAATCCGGGACATGCCTATGAGATGACTCGGCACAACGCCGGTTTTTGGTCGCTTGATGCGCTTTCGCGCCGATGGGCTCTATCATGGCGCAAAGAGAGTCGGTTTTCTGCGGAGTTGGCGGAGACCCGTGTGGGTAGCCAGAAAGTTCGATTCATACGGCCCACTTCGTTTATGAATGAAAGTGGCAACTCCGTGGCCAGTATTGCCGATTATTTCGATATCCCGCCTGAACAGGTTTTGGTAATGCATGATGAGCTCGATCTTTTGCCGGGAACCGTGAGGGTTAAGCGTGCGGGGGGGCATGGCGGTCATAACGGGTTGCGGGATATTTTCACAAAGTTGGGTTCCAGAGACTTTGTCAGGCTTCGTATCGGTATCGGTCATCCGGGTCATCCTGATGATGTCACTGATTGGGTGCTATCAAAACCGCTCAAAGAGGAACTGAATATGATTGATCGAGGAATTGACCAAGCGTTGGATCATTTTGAAGCGCTAATTTCAGGGAATATTGAGGCCGTGATGAAATCGCTCCATACACCGGCAGGGAAGGTGACGTAGATGGGGTTTCGTTGCGGCATTGTTGGACTGCCCAATGTGGGTAAATCGACTCTTTTTAATGCGCTGACCCATGCAGGAGCGCAAGCTGAAAATTACCCTTTTTGTACTATCGATCCGAACGTGGGGATTGTCGAAGTGCCGGATCCCCGACTTCAGAACATATCGGCGCTGGTTAATCCTGCGAAGCTCATTCCTACGGCAATTGAGTTCGTGGACATTGCGGGACTGGTTGCGGGCGCATCCAAAGGGGAGGGTCTTGGCAATCGATTTCTTGCGCATATTCGTGAAGTCGACGCGATCATTCATGTGGTTCGTGCATTTAACGACGATGATATTACGCACGTATCAGGGCGCGTTGATCCCATTTCCGATGCCGGTACGATTGAAACCGAACTCGCGCTTGCTGATCTTGAAACGCTTGAACGTGCCATTGAGCGGACGTCAAAAGCCGCGAAGACGGGTGACAAAAAAGTGCTTCGTGAGCTAGAGATCTTGAAGACCACTCATGAAGCCTTATCCAACGATATGCAAATTGCGGCACTCCTTACTGAAGATGAAGTGATTCATGCTTTGAAACCGCTTTGCCTGCTTACGGCAAAGCCCGTTGTCTATGTTGCAAATGTCGCCGAGAGTGAGCTGGAGGGTAATGAAAAAGTTGAAGCGCTTCGCAAGCATGCTGCAGAAGCCGCCGCTCAACTCGTGGTCGTAAGTGCCGCGATCGAGCAGGAAATTTCGGAGATTGATCCGAATGATCGCTTGAGTTTTCTTGAAGATCTTGGTTTGGAAGAATCTGGGCTCGATAAGGTGATTCGAGCTGGATATGAGTTACTCGGTCTACAGACATTTTTTACTGCGGGGCCAAAAGAGGTGCGAGCCTGGACCGTGCGGCGAGGGGCGACTGCACCGCAAGCTGCGGGGGAGATTCATACAGATTTCGAGCGGGGTTTTATTCGGGCAGAAACTATCGCTTATGACGATTTTATTGACCTTAAAGGGGAGCAAGGGGCCCGTGAGGCGGGGCGACTTCGACTCGAAGGTAAGGAATATGTGCTCAGTGATGGCGACATTATGCACTTCCGGTTCAATGTATGAGCAGCTGAATCGATTGATTCATTGCGCTGGACTGCCGAAGAAACGCTGAGTCGAAGAAGTCAATTAGGATGCCTACTGAGAATGCCACGCTCTCAACCTTGAAAAGACTCCGTAATAAATGTAGATTCTCTGACCCGATGGCTATGTAGCTCAGCTGGTTAGAGCACGGCATTCATAATGCCGGGGTCGGTGGTTCAAGTCCACCCATAGCCACCACTTTCTTCTTTCTTGAGAGAGCCGTCGCTGCCAGCGGATTATTGATCTGGCGCGGCGTTATCTTTGACTTTTTCCCAAACGCCAAAATACTCAAGATGATTGGATTCGCCGTCACTCTTCAGTATGCAGTGCGCTGAAATATTTAAACGCTTGATGCCTTCCTCCATCATACTGTGGAACGCCGCCGAATCCCAAACGTGCGCATGTTCGCGTCGTTCTCGAGCATGTTGAATATGGTGATTCACTCCGATCGGATCAACCAGTGTTGATGGATGGACAGCCCTTAGAAAATCCAAGTAATGATCGTCATCCACTGAAGTTACCTCATCAAGATATTCGGACCATAAGTGATTAAATGAGGTGATGTCGCGATTACAGTCATAATTAAATCCTTTGTCGGGAGCAGAGATGACAAACTTGCCATTGACCTTCAGAATTCTAAAAGCATCATGAATTACGCGGATAGGGTTCGCAATATGTTCAATGACGTGATTCATGATCACGAAGTCAAATTGATTGGTGGCGAAGCTCGAAAGCGCATTTTTGTCGAGGTCTACAATATGTTTGACATCAACGAATCTGGCCCGGTGCAGTTCAGGAAATAGCTGGGCGGCTTCGCTCGCGCTTAACACGTCGCAGTATTCCGTCGAGCAATGCTTGCTTAACTTGGCCGGACTATGTAACGCACCAATTTCGATGCCTCGACCGCCCAGTTTTCGATATCCCCCGCGTCGATGCTGTAGTCAATACCCGCTTCTTGAGGCGAGAGCGCCAAGAATATTGCGAAAGATGACTCGAAAGTTTGGCGCTTTGCGCATGATCAGTCAGAAGACGTATTTTTGGGGGAGAGAATCGGCGTCGTTAGTTTCGAGAGTGACAGGCGCTGCTTGCCGTCTTGGTCAAAATTGTCGTTTTTCAGCCATGTCTCAAAAGCCACTTTGAGTGCTGGCCATTCTGAGTCGATAGCGGCAAACCATGCGGTGTCTCGATTGCGTGATTTGTAGACAGTCGCTTGTCGAAAAATCCCTTCGAAAGATAAACCGAGTCTCAAGGCGGCTCGTCGAGACCGATTATTCAGGGCATCACATTTCCATTCGTATCGCCGGTAGCCGAGTTCAAACGCGTATCGCATCATTAGATACATTGCCTCAGTCGCGGTTGGCGTTCTTTGAAGAGCGGGTGAAAAATGGATATGACCCACTTCGATGGAGCCACTTACGGGATTTATTCTGAGGTAGCTCGCGATCCCAATGGGTTGATTATGAGTATTGAGGATAGTGAAAAACAGAGGGTCTTTTTCACTCGCGACTGCTTCCAGCCATGCTTTAAGTTGTTCGTTTGTGTTGAAAGGTCCATACGGAAGGTAGACCCAGTCAAAGTCTGCCGTGTCGTCCGCAAAGGCCTTAAAAAGCGACTCACTGTGCGTACCTGGGTCTAGAGGGACAAGTCGACAATATTGTCCATTGAGGTCTACCGAATCCGGGTGCTCAGGAGCCGACCAGCGAGTTAAGGATACACCGACTTTAAAATCCATATTAATCTCAAATATTGACTATTTAATACCCAACGCTCGCTTTTTTTCTGCGCTAACCGCCTGAATGATTCGGTCAGCTGACATTGCGATGAACGCAATGCCGAGGCCTGCCACAAGACCCTCGCCGAAGTTGGCCTGCCCGAGGGCCACGTAGACTGCTTGCCCCAAGCCCTGTGTGCCGACGAGTGCTGCAATAATCAACATGGCGAGGCCGAACATAATGGTTTGATTAAGGCCCAGCATAATCTCAGGGATAGCGAGAGGGAGTCGCACTTGCCAGAGAATCTGAAAGGGTGTGCAACCTGATGCGATTGCAGCCTCCACGACATCGTTATTGACATGCCGGAGCCCGTGCTCCGTGTAACGAATGGCTGGAACGATTGCATAAGCGATAATTGCAAGAAATGCGGTGAATTCTCCGACCTGGAAAAACATCAGAATGGGAATCAGTAGCACAAACAAAGGCATCGTCTGAAGGGTGTCATTGATAGGTCGAACCAGACGTGAAACCCGATCACTTTGGGATGCCCAGACGCCTAGGCTGCCACCAATAATAAAAGACACAAGCACAGCCGCGAAACAAAGATAAAGCGAACGCACCCCAAGCGACCAGACTCCTGTAACCAACATAAATGCGAGTCCGGCTAATGTAAAAAGCCCAACACGAGCGCCACCGGTTTGCCAGGCTAAAGTGACCAATAGCGCGATCATTGCTGGCCAGGGCATGCGCTCAATGCCGAAATAGAGCAAGACCGCGGCAATTCCGATCGCCACAGCAAAGCGCCAACCGTATCGATAACCACTTAAAAGCGTTAGCGATACACAGGCGATGAGGTAGCTGATCTTCATTGTTAGCGTTAAATCAAAACCCCAAGTGAACGGGCGAATGGTATTTTCGAGTCCGATACGAAGTGGTAAAAGAAAGAAAAATAAAAAACCGTTTTTAATTTGATCAAGCGCAGCGCCAAACTCTACGGTAATGAACAGAATCGCATCGTTGATTTGAGCAGCCGGATAAAAAACCCATGGATCGGGAAATTCGGACAACTCAGTTACCGATAGTGAGAGCAATAAAAAAGACAGCGCAGCTGTTCCAGCAATACCCAAAATCAGTCGCGGACTTAAAGAGAGCGTTCTTTTAGAGTGCTGATTATCTTGTGCAAAGCCCCGGGTGATGCGATCGAGAAGCATGGCAATGAGGGCAACGACAATCCCTGCCAGCAAACTTTCTCCAAAATTAGCCCGGCGCATTGTACTCAAGACCTCCCAGCCGATATCAGCAGAACTCCCGATAATAGCGGCGATAATGACCATGCTGAGCGCGGCCATGGTCGACTGATTGACTCCCACCAAGATGGTGGGTAATGCGCTGGGAAAGCGTACCCACCAGAAGAGTTGGCTGCTGCTGGCACCGCTCATGATTCCGGATTCAACGGTTTCTTCTGGAACACGTTGTAATCCCAGCACAGTGCTCCGAACCATTGGTGGACAGGCATAAATGGCGCTCGCAATCATTCCCACGACGGGACCAAAGCCGAATAGCAATAAAATAGGAATTAGATAAGCGAAAGTAGGAACCGTTTGCATGAGATCGAGAAGAGGTTGTACCAATCGATTCGCGCGCTCTGAGCGCCATGCACTGACTCCTAGTCCAAAACCCACGAGAACCGATAGCGGCACTGATACGGCCACAAGCGCGAGCGTGCGCATGCTTTCTGTCCAATAGCCTATTCCGACCATATAAAGAAGCGCAAAAAGGGTAAATAAAGCAAGTGGCCAGCCGCCCGCTATAAAGGCAATTCCAATAAATAAGCTGATCGTGGTTGGCCACGGCAGCCAGGTTAATAGCCCAAGGATGGCATCCATAGGCCATGTGAGTAGCCACGAGATCGCTCGAAATAACCAACGAAAGTGATCGACGAACCAATCCATTCCGACGTTTGCCCAAGTTGCTGCAGGCAAGGTCCACGCTTCCGGATATTGAGTGACCCAATCAGCCAGGTCTCGCTGAAGGAGGAAAACAGACCCAAAGATTGCGACAGCCACCCAGGCGAAAAGAGAGAAACGCTCTTTTCGTTGATGTCGCGAATTCACGAGGTGGCTTCTTCTGCGAGTTTTTTCAGAACATCAAGCACTGATATTGATCCCAAGTAATCACCTGCGTTGTTGGCAACATTCAGTGTTTCACTGCGAATCAGAATAGGTAAAAATTGATCGATTGTCGTGGTATTTTCGATAGTCGGATTACCCTCAATTGGTGCCGATATTTTTTGCGGATCGACTTCGGAGAGTACTGCGCCAGCGGTTAATATTTTGAGCTTTGGGACATCACGCGTAAATTCTGCAACGTAATCGTTCGCTGGATTACTGACAAGCTCTGCAGGTGTTCCTATCTGAACAATTGCCCCATCTTTCATAATCGCAATTCGATCTGCGAGTCGCAGTGCTTCTAGAAAATCATGGGTAATAAAGACAATAGTTTTATTGAGCAGTTTCTGAAGGCGAAGAAATTCATCTTGCATCTGTCGACGAATCAAAGGATCAAGCGCACTAAAAGGCTCATCGAGCAGCCAAAGCTCCGGATCACTCGCAAGAGATCGGGCAATACCCACCCGCTGTTGCTGTCCTCCGGAGAGTTCACGAGGGTAACTCTGCTCACGCCCATTAAGGCCCACCAAGTCAATCATTTGTTGAGCACGATTTGTTTGCTCAATGATACTCAGGCCTTGGATTTTTAAAGGGAAAGCAACATTACCGAGAACGGTCTGATGCGGCAGCAGTCCAAAATGCTGAAATACCATTCCAACACGACGACGTCGAATCTCGATCATCTGATCTTTGGATTTTTCTAGAAGATTTTCACCATCAAGAAGAATAGTGCCTGACTCTGGCTCGATCAATCTCGATAGACACCGGATGACGGTGGATTTTCCTGATCCGGAGAGGCCCATAATGACGAAGATTTCACCCTCAGGCACATCGAAGCTGACATCACAGACTGCAGGAATATGTTCAGAATCTCGAATCGCTTTAATTCGAGATTCCTTATCATAGGACTGCGCGAAGAAGTGTGTCGCGTTTGGGCCGTAGACTTTCCACAGCCCTCTGCAACGGAGCTTGGGGTTGTCTGATGACATAGGCGCTGAGAGTGGTAAAACAAGACCAGGAAAACGGCGAGGCGTTTTCCTGGTCTTTATTGGCGGTTAAACAGTGTTTTGAATCGAAAAGTTTTGATTAACCTTTGGCAGCGTCCACCCAAGGTTTCCAAATTGCTTCGTTATCATCAACCCATTGGCGAACGACATCGTTGAGCTTCTTACCTTCCTGATCGATTGCATTCATCATTGGAATTTGATCTTCATTGCGAAGCGTGTAAGCCTCCAAAATAGCATGCGCTGCCGGCCACTTATCTTCCATGCCGGCCCAGGCCATTTTTTTAATATAGCCTCGTGACCAGTCACAATCCCAAGTCGCATTGGGGTTAACGCCCACAGCAGGATCATCATGACAACCTTCTTCGTATGCAGGGAGTGCGACAATATTTAGGGGGATTACTGCCTGCACCCAGTGAGGCGCCCAAAACATAACCAAAAGTGGTGTGTTTTTAGCCTCAGCGCCTTTCATTTCTGCAATCAGCGCGCCTTCGCTGCCGGCGGGCACGGAAACATAATCCAGATTAAGCCCTTTTATTCGGTCGACGTTGGAGGTGCCCCAGTCAGCTGGATAATCGACAAGACGGCCTTTTGGGAATGTGTCAGCATTCGCGAATTTGTCCGCGCATGCATTGAGCGCGTTCCAATCAGGAAGCCCTGGACAGGCTTTGGCAGCTGCATCGTTATACATCCAAGTCTCCACGGGGACGAGGCCGAGATCACCCAATTCTTTCGCCTGTCCTGAAGCTACGGCTTCATCATAATGTTCACCAATGTTTGAGCTCCAGATCTCCAGAGTCGCTGTGACGGTGTTATCTTGAATAGCGGTCATCTGAGGGTAGTAGCCTGCTGTTACATACTCAACGTTATAACCGGCACGTTTGAGTATTTCGCCAGCGACATGCGTAGTGATATGTTGACCCGTCCATTCATTTACGGCGAGCTTAATCGGCTCATCAACAGCCCCCATGGATCCGGCAAGGCTGACGCCGGACGCAAGCATTGAAATTCCAGCGATCGCTGAAAAAATTTTCTTTTTAAACATAACTCCTCCTTCGATTTATTTTAATTTTGGGTAGCCACTCTTGTGAACCACTACGATTGCGGTACCGGTCGAAACGATATTGCTAAAGACACGATATCGTTCGCTCTCATGGATTGTTTTACCATAGAAATTGACTGTCACGCTATTATCGTTCAAGTTTCGCAATGTTTTATGTCTTTCCTCGATGCTTTGAGTACACGAGTGGGATGCTCAAACCGATTATGGGTGGACGCTAAAACGGTAGAATAGCGTTTTTGAAATCGTGGATCGGTTTAAGACGACCATCCGAACGTTAAGGTCTATTTTTGAGTAACGAAATTTACAACGTATCCGAGACGGAGCGGATCGACCAATTGATGGCTCTGACCAGAAGTCTAGAGACGGGCTCAGTGGACGGGTCCGCAACGGACGCCGGTCAATCAGAGCGTCACGAGAGGCAACAGCGATCTGATCAGTTTTCGATTTATATTCACTGGTTAAGTGATTCGCCTATGTTGCCAGAGCGCAGCTATCGAGTGGTATCAAACGGCGATTCCTTTGATGCAAGGATTACCGATCTGACTTATCGTATTAAGCCGGATGATCATTCTCACCAAGCGGCCAAAACGCTTGCGAGCGGGGAGATGGCTTACTGCAAGATTTCAACTGACCGCAATGTGATTTTTTTGGAAACTGATCCGGGCACTATCTTCGTATTCAAGGACTCAGCGTCAGGGAACTCGATTGGTATTGCGGTCGTGCACTTTTCTTTGCGTCGAGCAACAAATATTGTTTGGCAGCCAACCAAGGTCGATCAGAAAGCCCGTTCCACAAGAAATAAACAAACACCTTGCGTGATCTGGTTAACTGGATTGTCGGCATCAGGAAAATCAACAATTGCTGATCATCTTGAGCAAAAATTGCATGCCAGCGGGAAACATACTTACCTTCTTGATGGCGATAATGTGCGTCACGGGCTGTGTCGGGATCTTGGCTTTACCGATGGCGACCGGGTTGAGAATATCAGGCGAGTTGCTGAAGTGGCCCGGTTAATGACCGACGCCGGACTGATTGTGATTACATCTTTTATCTCACCTTTTGTGGCAGAGCGGCAGATGGCACGTGACTTAATTGGCCCGTTGAACTTTATTGAGGTATTTGTGGATACGCCGCTGGCGTTATGCGAAAGCCGGGATCCCAAAGGGCTATACAAAAAGGCACGCGACGGCGTGTTGAAGAATTTCACAGGCATTGACTCCGACTATGAAGCGCCTGTGGCGCCACAGATCACGCTCTCGACAGTGGATTGTCAGTCAGAGGCCCTATCGGATACGATTATTGATTATCTTAAGCAGCATCACTTCATCGATCCCAGGAGTTAGCCAGATGCACACCCATGGAAAAGTCGCTGTTGTGACCGGTGCGGGAACGGGCATTGGAAAAGCGGTTGCACAAATTTTGCTGCGCAATAATTATGCGGTGACATTGACAGGTCGTCGACAGGAACTCCTCGAGCAAACCGCAGTCGATAGCGGAGCGGACCCAGAGAAGATTTATTGTGTCAGGGCTGATATTCGATATGAAAAAGATGTTAATCAAATCTTTGATGGCACCGTTGACCGGTTCGGTCGGATTGATCTTCTTTTTAATAATGCAGGTGTTGGTGCTCGGGCTGTTGATATTGACGAACTTGAGATTGATGAATGGCGCGCAGTTCTCGAGACAAATATCCATGGTGCGGTGATGTGCGCGCGCCGGGCGTTTGCACAAATGAAGCGCCAGTCGCCCATGGGTGGAAGAATTATTAATAACGGATCGATCTCGGCTTATGCGCCCCGGGTTAACAGCCTCCCCTACACGGTGAGTAAGCATGCGATGTCAGGTTTGACGCGGAGCTTGGCCTTGGACGGGCGAGCTCATCATATTGCCTGCGGACAGATTGATATTGGCAATGCTGAGACAGATCTCACTCAGCGCATGAAAGCAGGAATCAAGCAGGCGAATGGCGAAACTTTAAAAGAGCCATTGATGGATGTGCAGCATGTTGCGAGTAGTGTGATGCACATGGCAGAACTTCCCCTAGATACCAATGTTCTTTTTATGAATATCATGGCGCGGGATATGCCTTTTGTTGGGCGAGGCTAACCGAGCCTTTCGGAACTGAGCTCAGGAAATGCCAAAAGATAAGCCCACGCTTGAGCTTTTGCGGACTGTTGGCGACACTTTTGGTGCCCATCCGTTTTCTGATGAAGACCTGTCGGAGCTGGTTGAGCCCAAATTGGGAATGATTACCAGTTTTAAGGATCTTATGGATGAGCTGGATCAATTGCGGACGATAGACTTAGGCGCACTCCCGCCCGCGCTGGAGATAAAGACAAAAGACAGTACTTCTGATGAGTGACGTGACAGAGGTTTGTTGGCTTACGGTAAGGCAGCTCAGCCGCGCGTTAGTCAATGGCGAAATAAGTATTCACGATCTTGTTAATGTTTTTTTGGCACGTGCCGCCGAGTTCAATCCTGCTTCAAAAGCCTTTATCGATGTGTATGCGGATAGTGCTCGGGCGCACGCCTTAAAGCTTGCAGAACAGCCTGGCAGTGGGATGCTTTATGGCATTCCGTATGGGCTTAAAGATCTCATTGATATTAAGGATCATCGCACCAGTGCCGGCTCTGCAGTATTTATAGACAACATTGCATCGGAAGATGCACATGTGGTGAGTCAATTAACGGCAGCAGGTGCGGTATGTCTTGGCAAGCTGAATCTCCATGAGTTTGCCTATGGGGCGACCGGGGAGAATGCGCTCTATGGAACTGCGGTCAATGCATATGATTCATCTCGATTAGCCGGAGGCTCCTCCAGTGGGTCGGCAGCGGCAGTTGCATGGGGTCTTTCATCTTTCGCGCTGGGTACAGATACTGGTGGCTCGGTTCGATCTCCAGCGGCGTTGAGCGGCTTGGTTGGTCTCAAGCCGACTTATGGCCGAATTTCGATGCGCGGCGTGACACCCTATAGCTGGTCGCTTGATCACCTGGGCATTCTTTCGCGGGATGTTCGGGATTGCGCGGTGATTCTGCAAACGCTTGCTGAACCAGACTTAGCTGACCCTGGCTCAACGAATCGCCCCACTGATCATTATCTATCGGAAGTTGATTCGCTTGAGGATTTGACGGGTCGCAGCATTGGTGTGCCGCGTCAGTTTTTTTATGAACACGTCGATCCTGAAATCTTGAGCGCGACGGAACGCGTGATTTCATTTCTGGAAAAAAAGGGCGCGACGGTGAGAGAGGTGGAAACCCCCGATTTAAATTTCTCGAGAACAGTTTCGTTAACGATTCAGATGCCAGAGGCGCTTAGTTTTCATATGCCATGGCTTGAACAAAGGGCGGGTGATTACGGCGAGGACTTCAGAACAGGGCTTGCACTGGGGCAGCAAATTCTGGCCGAGCACTACGTGCGGGCCAAAAGATTAATGACCCATTACCGGACGCAGATTGATGACGTACTAGAAACAGTCGATATTTTGATTACCCCATCGACTCCTATCGTGGCGCCTAAGATCGGAGCTGTTGAGGTTGAGACTGAGGGTTTGACGGAGCCGGTCGGGAACGCGATGATGCGTTTTACCAATTTTTTCAATACCACTGGACACCCGGCGATTTCTATTCCTTCCGGTATGCACAGTCTAGGTCTCCCAATGGGGGTCCAACTTGTGGGCAAAGCGTTTGGTGAAGCAAGTCTTTTAGCATTTGCACATCTGATCAACTCGCAATGGCAGTTCAAACTGCCATTGCCGAAAATTAATTAATAAAGGAGCCATGTATGCATTCAAACCCTTTTACGGATGACGAGCTTCGTCGTCGGGTAGCGGCAACTCGTGCCGAAATGGAATCCCGTGAACTGGATCTAGTCATGCTGAGTGCGCCTGAGCAGGTCTTCTATTTAACAGGCCTTGATCATTGGGGTTATTTTGCCCCCCATCTTCTATTAGTGCCTCGAGAGGGTGATCTAACACTTGTGACTCGACAGATGGAGCATGTTGCAATTCACAATCAGGTTCGAAACGCAACTTTTATTGGTCATCTGGACTCGGAGACGGCTGTTGATATCGTGGCTCGTCATTTGACTGGAAAGACCGCTGATAAAACCGTCGGACTGGAAATGGGCTCCGCAGGGCTTTCTTATGCTATGGGTGAGGCGCTTCAACAAAGGGTCGATGTCGCGCGATGGGTTGACGTTACCGGAATGCTTGATGAGCTGCGCCTGGTGAAGTCGCCCGAAGAGCAGATATTTATGAGGCGCGCCGCTGTGGCGTCAGATGCAGGAACCCAAGCTGCGATTTCAGCTATCCATGATGGAGCGCTCGAAGCCGAGGTTGCAGCAGAGTGTCTGGCAGAAATGACGCGGGCGGGCGGCACGCCTCCGGGTTTTGGTCCTTTTTTGCGTCCGTGGCACCGTATGGCTGAAGAGCATACCACTTGGGGCGAGGGTCGACACAAGGATGCTGTATTTCTTGAGGTCGCTGGGTGCGTGGCGCGTTACAACGCGCCAATGGGTCGACTGGTAAACATCGGCAGTATTTCTGATGAGGATGCTGAGATGGCTGACTTATGCGGAAAGGCATTTAACGCATCGATTGAGGCGCTTAAAGTGGGTGCCGAAGCGAAAGATGTTTATAACGGCTGGCAATCAATTGTTGATGCGGCAGGGATGCCTGAGTATCGGCGCCATCACTGTGGATACCTGGTGGGGATCGGGTTTCCGCCCTCGTGGACCGGTGGGCCACGGGTAACCGGCTTGCGGCACGATTCAGATCGTCAGATGAAAGAGGGTATGACATTTCATCTAATGTCTTGGTTTACGGAGACCGGAAGAGGGAACTACTTTATTTCAAATACCGTACTGCTTGGAGCAGACGGCGCCGAGGTGCTTACCAAGACATCGCACGGGCCTCATATTACAAACTAGCTCAGCGTTCACAGCTGTTTACAAGAAGGGAGACCGCGACGCTCTGGGTTAGACTTGTGGTCGGGGGAATAAGCCCGCTCGTTCGACGATTGGTCTTATCGCGGCTTCCCATTCGATCGCCATAATGTGTACGCCTGCCACGCCCTCGATTTCCTGAAGCTGCTCGATCTGTTCAATGCAGATGTTTTGACCTTCAGCACGCCAGGCATCACGGCGTGCGTCTTTATCGTTTTCATCGATTCCCTGAACGGCTCCGTCCATACGCTTAAGCAGTTCATCCGGAATCACGATTCCAGGAATCTGATCATTCAGGAATCGTGCCATTGGACTGCTTTTTAACGGCCCGATACCTGCCAAGATATGGACCTTTTCCGTGACGCCTAAATCAACCAGCTTTGCCATGAACTGTTTAAAAATGTCCATATCAAAAATCATTTGGGTTTGAATAAAGTCAACACCCGCTGCCATTTTTTTGGCGATTCGAAGGGGTCGAAAGGAGATCGGTTCTGAAAAGGGACTGCCCGCGCCCCCTATAAGGAGTTTCGGTCCGCCGCCTTTAATTTCATCACCACACTGAAACTGGTTCTTGTCCCGCATCTCTTTAATCATTTGAATGAGCTGCATTGAATCAATGTCCTGGACGTTTTTGGCGCCGGGATGATTTCCGAAAGATTGATGGTCACCTGAAAGACACAGGACGTTTCGTATCCCGTGAAAATAGGCGCCCATTAGGTCGCTTTGAATGGCAAGACGGTTTCGGTCGCGGCAAGTCATCTGAATCACGGGCTCTAAACCTTGTTGGGCCATATAGATACCGGTCGCAATACTACTCAGCCGAACAATGCCTGTTTGATTGTCAGTGACGTTTGCGGCATCAACGACACCTTTCAGGAGATTGATTTTCCGGTCAATGAAAGCCTGATCCATATGTTTCGGAGGACCGAGTTCTCCAGTCACCGCAAAGTGGCCAGCAGCGAGCACGCGTTCAAGATTGCTTCCTGACTTTTGAGCTTCTTGTGACTGAATTTCAGGATTGGTTGCCATGGGATTGTTACTCAATCTGCGTTAAAGAAGTCGTCTTCATCGAGGTCATCATCTTCTTCGTAATCATAAATAATTTCCGATTCCATTCTGACGAAGACATTATCGTTTTTAAGTTGGGATTCATACATCTCAACGGGCCGCTCGGCGGCGCCTTTCATTTCTCCACTCCGTAGATCCCATTTCCACAAATGTTTTGTGCAGGTCAGTAACCCATCCCTCAGAACGCCAGAGTCGATCAAGGGCTCGGCGAGGTGTGGGCAGGTGGGTGGAAAAGCGCGGATGCAGTCCCCGAGGTTGGTCAGCATGACGTCGACTCCAGAAACAGTAAATCGGCGAAGCTTGCCTTCAGGGAGATCCGAAAGGCTGCAGACCTGATGCCAGGAGGCGTCAAGAATTGACTCGTCCTCAGGCCTGGAAGAGGGTGCTGTTGAATCCGTGGCAGGGGCGGTCGGCGTTGTATTTTCTGCCTTGATTTTGTCGCCGGCAGCCCGGGCACTTTGTTGGCTGAGGTCGCTACTGACGACCACTCGCCGCATACTGCCGCCCCGGCTCGTCGACCAGTCTTTGGGGGGTTGAATATCCATTAATGTGTCAGCAATGCCCTGACGGTCTAACAAGGTCCAGATTTTCGACCAGATGCAAGGAATGTTGGGATCGACTTCACACATGCCACCCTCTGATCCGCCGCACGGACCATTTTGCAGTTGTTTAGGGCAGCGGGTAATCGGGCATAAGCCTCCGGTGTACTCCAAGACGCAATTTCCACAACCGACGCACCGCTCCTCCCACACCCCCGGTTCGGTCGGTTGGCCCATAAAGTTAGTATCGAGCCCGGGAAGGATTGGGGTGTCCATATATTTTTCGGCAAGTGTTTGCACACCCACACCACAGGCCATTGACAATACAGCGTCATATTCCTCAATATTTTCCTCCAGTGGTGCTACAAACTCTTGCACGCACTGTCGCTGAACCGTCGCTTCGTCGACTTCGATTTGTTCGCCATTAGCCGCTGCCGCCGTTCGCAAGGTCGCCGCCATTGCGCTGGACTCTTTTTGTCCTCCGGCAAAACATACGGATACGCACGTTCCGCATCCTACCGTGAGAACCTTTTTTTTACCTTTCAGCATTCGCTGAATATCTTCCAACTTTTTCTGTTCGGCAACAATCATGATGTTTCTCGAAAATTTTACTTGTTAGTTAGTTCGTCAAATAACGTGGTGATGACGGTTACTTAGGTATCACGAATAAGAGGTCATTTCCTTTCAGCCGCAACTTGATGCAGTGGGGTTAATCCGAGCGCTTGAGTCTTTTCATCCAGTGAGTCGATGGCGTTGGCCAGTCCCTTGTGATCGCCGGGCGTGATGTGAGTCATCATGACCCGGTCATGATGAAGGCCGCATTTATCCAGCCATTGTGACACACGGTCTACCCGCTGTTTCACATGTAAATTTCCGGTATTAAAGTAACACTCCCCGGGCTGACACCCGACCACCATTACCCCATCAGCGCCTTTTTCGAAAGCATGCATAAGTTGGAGCGTATCGACTCGTCCGGAACAGGGGACTTCGACAACATGGGTTGCAGCATCGGTCTTTTTGGTAGGGGAATCACCAGCGCAAACTTCTTGTGTGGTCTGCCGAGATTGCGGACAGGTAAAAATGACCAGGGAGTTCGGGGTCTTGCTCAGTTGATTTTGCTGAGAAGCCGGTCCGGAACTGAACTGGTCGATGGCATCAATAACAACGTCATGAGTATTGACGTTCATTTCGATTGCCCCGGTAGGACAAGCTGCGGCACATAATCCACAGCCCGTGCATAAGTCTTTATCAACGATCGCGGCACCTTGAATCCCGCCAACTCCCACCAGACCGCTATCAATTTTGGCTGCGCCAAACGTGCAGAATCGAACGCAATTTAGGCATGCAACACACACCGGCGCGTTAACAACCGCGATGGGTCGAGTGATGGGTTGAGCAGAATCGACTGGAGGCTCTAGATCAAGAACGACTTCTCCGCCAGTCGCGCGCGAGACGCAGACCGTTAGAAACTCGGAACGCTCAGAGTCTTCGAGCACAGTGTCTCGATGATCGATCTCGCCAGAGAGATAGCGCGTGCGACACGTTCCGCAACGGCCATTGGAACAGTCGAGCGGAACTTCATAACCATTCTCATATAAAACATGAAGAATAGTTCGATTTTCCGGAACCTCAAACACCTCATCGGTGGATGACACCCGAATATTAAAACTCGTGTTTTCCGTTGAACTCATGAGCGCCTACGATTGATTGGTATATTTTGAACCAAGTAACCCGAAAGAGAAAAGCCATAGAACGACATATTCGTAATTTTTTTGGTTAATGTGTTTCGTTCTTAGAGATTAAATTTTGTGGGCTCTCGCCCATTTCTAATGAATGGATTTGTAAATAATAAATTCTTACTCATTATTTTCGATATGGTATCGTGTTTTTGAGACGTGCTTTGGCTAATTTCACGGAGATTTTTTGATAGTGACTTTTCAATATTACCCAAACACATTAGATGTTAATGATCTAGAGGAATGGCCGTTTGATAACGCGGCTTCTGACTATGTAATTGTTTCAGGTCATCCTAGCGCATCCGGGCGGATTGATTTTTTAAGCCCAGATGGGTTGTCTCGAGCGGGGATCTGGCGGTGCACCCCGGGTATATTCGACTGCAACGAATTGGGAGATGAGCTGCAAACGATAACGGCTGGTCGGGTCATGCTCAGCATGGAAGGGCAGGCGTCGATTGAATGTGTGGCGGGTGATAGCGTTTTTACCCGTAAAGGTCGGCGAGTGAGATGGGACATTCGTGAAACCGTGACAAAAATATTCCACACATCAAATTTATAAGAGGCAGCCTGACAAAGACTGGTAAAGCCGGATTTGAATTATTGATCTTTGATAAATTAGGAGATTGATGTCGACGACATTACGCCATGTTTCTCACGATGGGCAATTAGTTCGTTAAGCCAGTCGGGGTCCATTTCAGGCACTGAGGACAATAGGAGTTCGGTATAGTCATGGTGTGGTGGTGAAAATATTTCTGTTTTTGAGCCTTGCTCAACAATCTTGCCCTGCAGCATCACTACAACGTTATCAGCAATGGCTTTGACCGTGGCAAGATCGTGCGTGATAAACATATAGGCAAGGTTGAACTCCCGCTGTAGGCGATCCAATAGCCGCAGAATGCCCTCGGCAACCAGTTGGTCTAGCGCTGATGTGACTTCGTCACAGATAATAAATTCTGGCTCTGCTGCAAGTGCGCGCGCGATACTCACCCTTTGCTTCTGTCCGCCGGAGAGTTCATCTGGAAAACGATCGATATAAAGATCGGGTTCAAGTTCGATCAGTGACAAGAGTTCCCGAATGCGCGCTTCCTTTTGTTTTCCGGTAAGACCCAGATAAAAGCTCAGCGGTCGGCCAATAATATTGCGAATACGCTGGCGTGGATTAAGCGCGGTATCCGCCATCTGGTAGATCATTTGTACATGACGCAGTTGCTCTTTGTTTCGTGCCTTAAAACTTTTGGGCAGAATTTTGCCGTTAAGTTGAATATCGCCCAGACGGGGCGGGAGCAATCCCGTAATCACTCGGGCAGCCGTGCTTTTTCCGCTCCCAGATTCACCCACGATGGCTACCGTTTGTCCGCGATGAATTTCAAAAGAAACCTCTTTGAGGATATCTTCTGATCCATATCCTGCGGTGACGTTATCCACCTTGACCACTGGACTCATCGCGCTGGCGACCGTCTCAGCTTCTTTTTTGAATGATCGAACGGCCCATAATGACTTTGTGTATTCCATTTTGGGGCTCGACATCATCTCGCGGGTTGTTGCTTCCTCGACTAACTCGCCATAGCGCAACACCATGATGCGATCAGCCATTTGAGCGACAACTGCAAGGTCATGAGAAATATAAATGGCGGCCGTGTTGAATTCGCGCACAATATCCCGGATGGTCGTGAGGACTTCAATTTGCGTTGTGACGTCGAGCGCAGTGGTGGGTTCGTCGAAAATAATGAGGTCGGGCCGACAGGATAATGCCATTGCTGTCATGGCTCGCTGCAATTGCCCTCCCGACACCTGATGCGGGTAGCGATAGCCAATACCATCGGGATCCGGAAGCAGGACTCGACCGTAAAGATCCTTAGCGTCTTTCTCTGCCTCGCGCCGACTTTTAACACCATGAACCACAGGTATTTCAGAGAATTGATCGATCAGTTGGTGAGCAGGGTTAAAGGATGCTGCCGCGCTTTGGGCAACGTAGGCAATACGTACACCCCTTAACTTTCTTAAGGTTAATTCAGATTGCTCAGTAAGTTCCTGATCATCGAAACGAATGGAACCTTCTCGAATACGGCACCCGGGTCTGCAAAAATTCATGGCGGCAAGGCCGAGCGTAGACTTGCCGGCACCTGATTCCCCGATAAGGCCCAACACTTCGCCTCGATCAAGATGGAGGTCAATTCCTTTGATGATCTCATGCCAAATCTCATCACTTTCACCATCGATCTGAAGATTTCGGATTTCGAGTAAAGGATCGTTCATGAGTGTGTCTGGCGACGCGAAGGTCTAATGCCCATCTTTGAGTCCGCTCGATTTATGCAAGAACCAGTCCACTAGAAAGTTAACGCCCAGTGTGAGAATCGCAATCGCAATCGCCGGTAGGATTGGAGTGATGTCACCATAAGTGATCAGGACCGCGTTTTCACGAACCATCGAGCCCCAGTCTGCAGTTGGAGGTTGAATGCCGAGTCCAAGAAAACTGAGCGCGGCAATCATTAAAAAAACAAAGCAGAATCGCAGCCCGAATTCGGCCAGTAAAGGCGCAGTGATATTCGGCAAAATCTCGCGGATGCAAAGCCAGAAAATTCGCTCTCCGCGTAGCCGAGCCGCCTCAAAATAATCCAAGACAACGACGTTGAGACTTACGGCTCGAGTTACGCGGAAAATTCGAGTGGCGTCAAGAGTCGCAATGACAATAATTAGGATCGGAATTGAAGTGCCAAAGATGGTCAGTAACATCAGAGCGAAAATTAACTGAGGAATTGCCATTAACACATCCACAACGCGACTTGCGACCTGATCAAACCATCCCGTGTAGATCGCTGAGAGTAGGCCCATGATGCCACCGATCACAAATGCAAGTAGTGTTGTAATAAAGGCGATACCTACTGTATTACGAGCGCCGAACAATAGTCGTGTCAGCATATCTCGACCCAAGCCATCTGTTCCGAGAATAAATTCATTACCCCAGACGTCAAATTCAGGGCCAACGATTTCAGTCTCGCTGTAGGGTGTTAAGAACGGAGCAAAAATAGCCACAAAACCGTAGGTCAAAATCACCAGCATGCCAAACTTTGCAGTAATCGGAGCTTTAAGAATTTCCCGAAACGCATTTTGCAACCGGGTTCTTCGGGGTCGATTCACCTGTGCTTTGGGTGGCGATATGTCGTTGCTGCTCATTTGGGATGCAGCAGTCTGGGGTTGGTACAAATCGAAACAATATCAGCGGTTAGATTAAGTAAGATATAGGTGCCGGCAAAGATCATGCTGCAGGCCTGGACTACCGGGATGTCACGATTTGAAACTGAATCGACCATTAATTGACCAAGGCCTGGATAAATAAAGACGACTTCCACAACCACTACGCCCACAACCAGGTAGGCGAGACTAATGGCAATGATGTTGGCAATAGGTGCCCATGCGTTGGGTAATGCATGTTTAACAATGACTCGAAATTTAGGCATTCCTTTTAGGTGTGCCATTTCGATATAGGCGCTCGCCAGTAGATTAATAATGGAAGCTCTAACCATGCGCATCATGTAGGCCAAAATCACCCCCATCAGCGTAATCGCAGGAAGCGCCACCTGATGTAACTTGTCAATAAACGAGGTGTCTTGGTCAATATTTGAAAGGCTTGGAAACCATCCCAGTTTTACAGAAAAGTAAAGAATAAGCACGTAGGCGGTTAAGAATTCTGGCGCGGATACGGCTCCTAATGTGACAACATTGACCGATCGGTCATAAAGGCTGTTTCGATAGAGAGCGGCCAAGATACCAAAAAGTAGCGCGAGTGGAACGGAGATTGCGGCTGCCGTTAGGGCCAGAAAAAGGGTATTGGATAAACGAAACGTAATAAGCTCCGCGATATCACGTCGGTTTGCGAGCGAAGTCCCTAGATCGCCCTGTAAAACACCGGCCCACCAGTCGATATAGCGGGTATGAGCTGGACGATCGAGACCCAGCTCATGGCGCAAGGCAGCAACGTTCTCAGGACTGGCGCCCTGTCCTAACAACGCTTCTGCTATATCGCCGGGCAGAAACTCAACGCCAACAAAAATAATAATGGAAACCACAAAAAGCGTCAGCAGCCCAAGACCGAATCGCTGCAAAATCATGAGAAGAATCTTATTCATTAACCTTAACGCTTACATCTTTGTGAGTTATCCGACACTGTAGCGTAGATCAACTCAGTTTGCATATTGAGTTTTAATCTTCTGTTTTTGCATGTTCGGATTGGAAATATTAGTGATGTACTGTTCAATGAAAAAAATAAGCGGCCCGAAGGCCGCTTATTCAGTTAGTGACCAAGATTCAGGTTACTATGCGTTCCACCAACGTTTGAGGTAATGGCCTCCGTCCATTTCCCAGCCACCACCAATCTGCTCGCCGACACCTATAGTGTCGCGAGTCGCGGCAACGTCAGTACCAAAAGCAGGGATGATAGTTCCACCTTCTTTGGAAATGATATGCTGGACTTCTTGATACATTGCTTTTCGTTTTGCGGCATCAAGCTCTCCTCGGGCAGCGACAACAAGCTCATCAACCCGGGCGTTCTTGATGACCGTGTCATTCCAGGGAGATGAGGACAGGTAAGCAATTGAAAGAATCATGTCTTCAACCGGACGGGCACCCCAATAACATGTGCAGAATGGTTTTACATTCCATACGTTATTCCAGTAGCCATCTTGTGGTTCCTGAACAATGTTCGTGTTGACACCAATTTTTGCCCAGTGCTGCTGGAATAGCTGCGCAGCATCCATCGCGCCACCATAAGAAGTATTAGATGCGCTGAGGTCAATTGTCACGCCTTCATGTCCAGATTTCTTCAGATGATGCTTAGCCTTGTCGAGATCATATTCAACGTTGAGGCTCGCATCGTAGCTGCCAAACCCAGGGCCGAGCGGTTGATCGTTACCGATCGCACCGTATCCGAACAAGACTTTGTCGATGAATTCCTGTCGGGGCGTTGAGAGTTTCAAGGCTGTTCGGAAATCCATGTTGTCGAATGGCGTGACATCCATGCGCATGGGGTGGGTAAATGCCAGGTTACTGGCCACATCGACGATATTGACGCCTTTCACATTTTTAAGTCGTGCAATACCCTTGAGTGCGGGTCGGTTAATCACATCGACTGACCCACTGATGAGCGCGCTCTGCCGAGCCGTATCATCCAGAATCGCGAGAACCTCATGGGAGTCCGCCAGTGCGCCGCCATCAGGGTGCCAGGTGTTTGGGTTACGCTCTAGTACGGTCTTGACCCCGGGATTGTATTCCTTAAGCAGGTATGGCCCTGTGCCCGCGCTTGAAAGAGATTCTGCGACGCCGTCTTTCGACGGCATAATGTTGAAGTGATAGTCCGTAAACAGAGCAGGGCAGTCCGCGTTACCATCAGCCAATTCAACAATAACGGTGTTTCCATCCACTCGAACATCGCTGATCCCTGAGAACACGCCTTTGGCGTAAGAAGTTGAATCTTCGCCCCGGTGTTTGTTGATCGAAGCGACCACATCATCGGTTGTCAGGGACTTGCCGTTGTGAAACTCGACGCCCTGGCGAATATTGAAGCGCCAGATTTTTGCATCGGGACTCGCTTCCCAACTTTCAGCAAGGGCCGGCTCCATACTGTTGTCCTGGCCGACGTTTACCAAGCTGTCACGAAATGCGCGACTGATACAGATCATGTAGGTTGCGTTAAACAGTCCACAGTCGAGGGAGTCGCCAGTGTTGGCGTCGTTTAGGCCAGACACCATATGTCCGCCTCTTTTAGGCGTGGCGGCTAATGCCCTGTTCGACCAAAGCGCTCCGCCCATTGTGGCGGTCATGCCCATCGCGCCCGTAAAGGCCAGAAAATCTCTGCGCGTGACGCGAGGGTCGCTTAGCGCTTGTTTCAGGATAATATCCTGATGAATGATTTGTTCGATCTTTGATTTTTTCATCCTTGCTCCTCCGAAATGTTGATTAATCTAACCACCCTTGTTATTTTGATATCGCCTTTAAGGGGCGCGAGTGATGCACTCATGCTACCGGACTGAAATTAAATTTCAACTCAAACACACGATTTCACGGTGCTTGAAAGACCTTATACTTGTCTCAAAACGGCATCTTTCTATCTATTAGCCGCCGCACATGCTTTTGAGGGATCTAGATGAAAATTAGGGAGGTACTGATCACGCCGTTGTTAGTGCCGTATGCCCAGCCGTATTACTGGTCTCAGGGCGTGACCCTGGGTGCAGAAGTGCTATTGATTGAGATTCGCACAGAAAGCGAATTTGTCGGTTTCGGAGAGTGCCTCGCCACACCCACTGCGACTGGCGTTCAGGCATTTGTCGAAGAGGCTGCGAAGCACATCACAGGCGAGTCGATTTTTGATCGCGAGCGCTTGATGGCGACCTGTTATCAATCCCTTTTTCAGTTTCGAGGCAATTGTAGTGCGCCCCGGTTTGGTGGCCAGGTATTGGCAGGGCTTGAGATGGCGCTCTGGGATCTACAGGGAAAGGTACTGAATCGGCCTGTTTACGAGTTGCTCGGCGGCGCACAGCGTGCGTATGTGGAGTACTTTGGTTTTATTCAGGGGTCTGAACCCGAGGCGCTCGCAAAAGATGCGACCGCTTTTGTGCAACGAGGTCATCGTACGATTTACTGCAAGGTCGGTCGTGGTGATGAGCTTGACTTTGAGATTGTCAGGCAGGTGCGTGAGGCGGTGGGGCCGGATATTCGGTTGCGGCTTGATCCGAATGAGGCGTGGGATGTCCTTTCAGCAAGACGCATGATTAATCGCCTAAAAGTGTTTAATCCTGAAATGATTGAGCAACCCTGCGATCACAGAAGCTTAAGCGCGCTAAAGCAGATAAAAGATTCAAGCCCCATCCCGATCGCAGCGGATCAAAGCGTTTTTAATGCAGATGATGTTTTGCAGGTCACGCAGATGCAAGCCGCCGATCTCATCACGCTCGGCCTTCATGAGACGGGTGGTATTGGACCTCTCATGAAGGCTGCAGATGTCGCAAAAAAGGCCGGACTGAATATCTGTCTGCATGGCTTATATGAAACGGGAATCACGACCTGTGCCGCCCATCACGCCGGTTTGGCGATTTCAAATCTTGACGATGCAAACCAGTATATGAATCACCTTTTGACTGCCGATGTGATTGCCAGTCCAAGCCTCACGCTCTCAGAGGCAAAACTCGGACCGATTGACGCGCCCGGCTTGGGGTTTGAGCTCGACCTTGACGCTCTCAGACAAGCGAAAGCGCGGCATGTCGAGTATTTTTCGGCAGTTAATAATGCACCTTGATGGACTCATTCATCTTCTAGACCGCACAGGCGATCACTCTCATGAAAATTTCTAGAATTCGAGTTTTTCAAGTCGATCTGCCGATGAAAGAGGGATCGTATAGTTGGTCGACCCAATCATTTTCATCATTCGATAGCACTGTGGTTTTGGTGGATACCGATGAAGGAATAACCGGTGTTGGAGAAAGTTGTCCACTGGGCCCCTCGTATTTGGCGGCGTATGCCGAGGGGGTGCGAACAGGAGTGTCCATACTGGCGCCTGGTCTGATTGGCGAGAATCCCACCCATCTCGACAGCATTAACCTGAAGATGGATGAGTTGTTAAAGGGACATCCGTATGTCAAGTCGGCTATCGATATGGCCTGCTGGGATATTCTAGGTAAAGCCACGGGCCTGCCGGCTTATCAGTTACTGGGTGGCAAACTACAGGAGCAGGTCACCCTTTTTAAAGTTGTTCCACGCGCGGACCCTAAACTGATGGCCGAACGGTTTGTGGAGTATCGAGAACAGGGTTTTGATCATTTTCAGATAAAGGTCGGAGAAAATCCGGATACTGATATCGAGCGCTTTCGGCAAATTCTTGATGTCATGCAGCCAGGTGATGTTGTGGATGCGGATGCCAACACAGGGTGGAAGCAGCATGAAGCTTTGCGTGTTGTAGGCGCAGTTGAGCAAATGTTTCAGGAGCGACAGTTATCGTGCTTTATAGAACAGCCTTGTTTAAGTTATGAGGAATGCTTTGCGGTGCGCCAACATACCAATCTGCCCTTCATTCTGGATGAATGCATGGATGGATTGGCGATTTTGTTACGTGGATTCCAGGATAACGCAATGGATCTGATTAATCTCAAGATCAATCGGATGGGCGGTCTTACCCGCGCGCGTCAGGTTCGAGATTTATGTGTTCATCTTGGTATCGTGATGACGATTGAAGATAGTTGGGGCGGGGAGATCGCCACATCAGCAATCGCTCATCTCGCCCAGTCGACTCCATCGGCCTTTCATTTTCAGTCGTCAGCGTTCCACGAATACGCGAGTCGAGCGATTGCTGAGGGTGGCCCCGAGGTGGGGCGTGGTTACATGGTTGCACCCTCAGCGCCGGGATTGGGAGTTGAGCCTTTGATGGACGTGCTGGGACCTTTGGTTTGTGAAATCCGATAGTTCTCACCGCTCGTCTTGGAGAAAACGGAATAGATACGATCTCCCGCAACCGCCCAATATCGCTGGGGTGTCCCGATCTCAACAAATCTGAGATTTAGGGCTTAGGGTTTATTTCTATATTCTGGGACGGTTTTCAAATCAAAGCCGAACAATGAGTTTGCCCCGGTTGTTACCGTTAAAAAATAAATTAAGTCCTTCAGGGGCCGATTCCAACCCTTCCAGAATATGAGTGCGGAACTTAATTTTTCCATCAGCAACATACGGTGCTAGTTTGGCGCGCAACTTGGATGCATCGCCAAGATGATCAGTCATGGCAAATCCGCGAACCGTCACTCTTTTTTTGATCAGGGGTATCCAGTTGGGTCCGGGCGACGGCTGTGCACTGACGTAATCAGAAATCATGCCGCAGACAATAATCCGACCATGCGCATTCATCCGGTTAAAGACCTGCTGCTGAATTGGGCCCCCAGTATTTTCGAAAAAGATATCTACACCTTCGGGCGTAAGATCTTTAAGCATCGACGTGATGCCATCATTTTTATAGTTGATTGCGCCATCAAATCCGAGGGTATCTGTGATCCACTGGCATTTTTCATCATCACCGGCGACGCCAATAACTTGTAGACCATCTGCTTTGGCTAACTGACCCACCAGCGATCCTACCGAGCCCGCAGCGCCTGTGACGACAATGGTTTCTCCAGCTTTCGGATCAGCGAAGCCAAAAAGTCCTTGTGTCGCAGTCAAGCCCGGTAGCGCGAAAACAGCAAGTACCATCTCGGGATCGCTTCCCAACGGTACTTTATTTAGACCTTTACCTCCACTTACCTTGTACTCAGTCCAGCCCAACATGCCTTGCACAGTGTCTCCGGGTGAAAAGTCTGGATGATTGCTGGCAACGATGACTCCAATGCCAGTCGATCGCATCACGTCTCCCAACTCAACCCGCGGGATATAGCTCTCACGATCGGCGCTCATCCAGCCGATCATGGCAGGATCAAGAGACATATGCGTTTGTTTGATGAGGACTTCATCGTTTCTAATCTCAGGTATCGGTTGGCGTTTAAGCTCAAAAAGTCCTTGAGTAATAGGGCCGGGTTGAGGGCGAACTGCAAGATGGATGCTGAGGTAGTCGCTCATAGAAAAATTCTGACGTTTTGAAAACGATATGGTTTAAATTAATCTTCTATTCTGCTTCGCAAACGAACGGACTGCGAGATGTTTTTTTGTGTTTTGAATAGAAGCAAAATTGTACTCATATAAATTTAAAAACAGCGAGCGCTGAAATTGACTTAACGGTATTACCATGACTAAGACACCTGATCAGAAGAATAGAAAAACCCAAACCTTGGCGATTCACGCCGGCGAAGCACCGGATCCTGTCACCCGTGCCTCTGCCCCAAACATTGTGATGTCCAGTACATTCGTGCTCGATGAGCCTGTTGGTTTTTCTGCCTACGACATTCCTGAAGAGGCGCCTTTTATTTACAGTCGTTGGCGTAATCCTACGGTCCAGCAACTGGAAGATAAAATGGCAGTGCTTGAGCAGGCCGAAGCTTGTAGATGTTTTGCTTCAGGGATGGCGGCAACGTCTGCAGTGCTTTTCAGTGTTTTGAAGTCTGGAGATCGATTGGTAATGAGTGACACGAATTACCCGGGTACAGCAGAACTTGCGCGAAATAATCTTTCCCGCATGGGGGTCGAGGTAGTGACGGCTAATTTTTCCGATCTTGAGGCCGTTGAGCGCGCGGTGACGCCTGAGACCGTTCTGGTTTGGGGAGAAACTCCGGCTAACCCAACGACTCGGATTACCGATATTGCAGCGGTCGCTGAGATCACTCACCGCCAGAATGCTCGACTGGCAATTGACTCCACTTTTGCAACGCCGATTGCGACGCGACCAATTACCCTAGGCGCAGATTATGTCATTCATTCATTGACCAAATATTGCTGTGGCCATGGTGATGCAATGGGGGGCGCGGTGCTTGGCTCAGAGGAAAATATGCGATCAATTGAGACTGATGGGCAGATTCATGTGGGCGGTGTCATCAGTCCCTTCAATGCGTGGTTGATTAACCGGGGCGTCGCCACATTTCCATTACGAATGAAAGTTCATGAGTCGAACGCTCTGGCAGTAGCTCAATTTCTGGAGGCTCACCCGAGAGTGACCAAAGTGCTGTACCCCGGCCTCGCCAGCCATCCACATCATGATCTCGCCAGAAAGCAGATGGATAATTTCTCGGGCATGCTTTCTTTTCAAATTGAAAACGGCGCGAATTGCGCACAAAAAATGATGTCAACGCTTGAGGTGATTCACTATGCGGTGTCGTTGGGACATCATCGAAGCCTGATCTGCTGGATGGATACGGACGAATTAATGGCATCGACGTATTCGCTTTCCGGCGAGCAGTTAAGTGCCTATCGTGACTTCGCTGGAGATGGCGTGTACCGTCTTTCAGTGGGACTGGAAGATCCAGAGGATTTGTGTGAGGACTTATCCAAAGTGCTTGGATAACATCGACAGGAATACATTATGAGATCCGCTTCATCATCATCTATCGAAACAGGTTTTGTCTCTAATCCACTGACGGCGCCGACAATTCTTGATAGTGGACCGGGTCGATACCGAATCGGATTAATAGCGCTGGCAAGTGACTACGTCGTTGAGCGCGACTTTATGAATATGCGTCCCAGTGATGACGTCGCAATTTATGTGTCAAGAGTTCTTAATGTCAATCCGTGCACTGTGGAGAACCTGAGAACAATGGGCCCTCGATTGGCCGACGCGGCATCATTGATTATCCCTGATGGACGATTGGACGCCATGGTTTATTGCTGCACTTCCGGAACTGCTGCGATGGGATACGACACAGTCGCTGACAATATTCGAACGGCTCGGCCCAATATCCCTGTCGTCACACCCATCACGGCGGGATTGAGGGCGCTACAGCAGTTCGATGCAAAGCAAATTGCTGTGTTAACCCCATATACGCAGGATGTCAATGAATCTCTGGTGAGTTATATCGAGGCGCGTGGGCCTCGTGTCACAGCAACGACAAGTTTTCATTTTGCGGATGACAACGATATGGCTCGTATCCCCGTCGAAGCGATTATCCGTGCTGCAAAAGAGGCAGATCGAGATGATGCCGAAGCACTTTTTATCTCCTGTACCGCGATACGCGCGGTGGATGTGATCGATGAGATTGAGCGTGAGTTGAATAAGCCGGTAGTCTCCGCCAATCAGGCACTTTTTTGGGAGTCTGTTCGTACGGCTGGCTATGATGCTCCGATCAATGGCTACGGCAAGTTGCTAAAAATGGAGCTGTCGTAGCGCTTATTTAATTTGACTTTAAGGTTAGATCGCAATAAGAAGGTTAATTTCAGGAAGGGTCCTAGACGAGAAATAAAACTATGTTATCCGATGAAGAATTAGCCCGATATCATGAAGACGGTTTTGTTATTCCCGATTATCGGTTGAGCAATACGACTTTGGTCAAGATCCGAGTTATGCACCGCCGTTTTATTGAACGCTATCCTGCGTTTTCGGATTACTGTCCGGCGTTGCTGCCTTTAGAGCCGGGTTTCTTGGAAGTTGCTCAAGACGAGATTATTCTGGATATGGTTGGGCAGATTCTCGGAGAGAATTTTGCGCTATGGAATTCAAGTTTTTTTGCAAAGCCAGCAAAAGTGGGAAGCCGGACCCCTTGGCACCAGGATGGTAAATATTGGGCGATGCGCCCTTTAGCGACTTGTACTGTCTGGATGGCTATCGATGACGCGACGCCTCGTAACGGATGTCTCCGTGTGATCCCTGGTTCCCATCGGGAAAAAAGTTTGAGACAACATGACGTCAACAATATGCCCGGTCTTGCATTAAATGAGGAACTTGCGCCTAAAGAGTTTGAAGAATCTGATGCGGTGGATATGGTGATGAAAGCAGGACAGATGTCGTTGCACGACGTTTATCTCGTCCATGGATCAGAGCCAAACGGATCAGACCAGCCGCGGCGCGGGATGACGTTGAGATTCATGCCCACCACCTCTTTTTATGACCGAGAGATTGAGGAAGAGCGAAACGCTTCGGATCCGTATCCCGGTATTGATGCGGCGGAGCTAAAAAAAATCCACCGGCCGCCTCTTTATTTGATGCGCGGTGTTGACGTTTGTGGGCGCAACAGTTTTGAAGGCAGTTTTTCATGAAGTAAAGATTCAATATTGAGAGAGACAAATGAAACTTGATGAAATTTATGCGGAGGCGCCAACGTTTTTGGATCAGGATCAACGTCAGCATTATTACGAACACGGATATCTTAATTTTCCGGCGTTGATTAATGTTGATGAGCTCAATCATCTTCGTGGAGCTGCGAAGCGAATAGTTGAAACAACGCGCACATTAACGGCTTCCTCAAAGGAGATTGACCTTGAGCATGATCATAGTGCAGATCATCCCCGATTACGGCGCGCGGCCTATTGTGATGATCTCGATCCTGACTTTTGGGGAATATGTGCTGATTCAGTCATTCCGGATATTGCCGCTGATCTGCTGGGTCCCAATGTCCGTTTTCGGGAAATCATGTTGAACTATAAGTGGGCGGGCGGCGGCGCTGAGGTCAAGAGGCATCAAGATCTTGTTTTTTATCCGCATACGCACGCCGGGACGTTGCAGTTTCTCGTTTTTCTTGAGGACGTCACTGCCGAGCAGGGCCCGCTTGAGGTGTATCCCGGTAGTCATCTCGGCCCCATTTTCGAGCACTATGATGACTCGGGAAACTGGACGGGAGCGATTCGGGAGCGCGATTTAGCCACGGTGGGGCAGAGACCCATTGCACTCACAGGTCCAGCAGGCACGGTTAGCGTCCATCATAGCCGTACCATTCACGGATCTAAATCAAATCTCAGCAGTAAAGGTCGACCGGTATTGGTGATTACGTATTCAGCGGCTGATGCGATTCCTTATACGGCGCCGGCTTACCCGAGTTCACGCTATGGCGTGTTAGTGAGAGGCAAGGAACCAGGCTACGCACACCATGAGGAACTCCTCGTGCCGATGCCGCCTGATTGGTCAGACGGGTACACGTCAATATTTGCCCATCAGGAAAAAGAGGCAGAACCAGTTCGGAATGGGGAGTCTGCTTGACGCAAGTGGTCAGGATTTTATCTGTTTGAGCCATCGCTTTTTATAGAAATAGGAATCAAAAATGAGAGATAACCCAATTCATCCAACAGTGGATTTTGAGCGGGACGGCGTTCAGCATGGATTTCTAAAGGTGCCGTATTCAGGCGACGACTCCGGTTGGGGGGCCGTAATGGTGCCGATTACGGTAATTAAAAACGGAGACGGACCAACAGCTTTGCTCACAGGCGCCAATCATGGCGATGAATATGAAGGGCCGATTGCACTCTGGGGGATGACGCACTCGCTGAGCGCAGATGACATCAGTGGTCGCGTCATCATCGTGCCCGCAATGAACTATCCGGCTTTCACTGCGGGTAAGCGCACCTCGTGGATTGATGGCGGGAATATGAACAGGGTTTTTCCGGGTGATCCCGATGGCACGATCACGCAGATTATCGCGGATTTTTTTTCCCGAACATTGCTGCCGATGGCTGACGTTGTGGTTGATATCCATTCAGGCGGTAAGACGATGGAGTTTTTGCCATTTGGAGCGGCACATATCTTGGATGACAAGAGTCAGCAGGCGCGCTGTGTTTCTGCGGTGGAGGCATTTAATGCGCCATATACCCTGATGTTGCTTGAGCCTGATGCGGCCCACCTATACGACACCGCTGCCGAAAATCAGGGCAAGGTTTTTGTTAGCACAGAGTTGGGTGGCGGTGGTTCTGCGAGCGCCACCAGTGTGCATATTGCCCGCCGGGGTATTTCAAACGTGTTAAAGCATGCCGGCATTCATGCGGGTGACGTGGAGCGGGGAGCGTCTGTCAATCTCGATACGATGAATCCGGAGTGTTTTATTACTTCCGAGCATCGGGGACTGATTGAGATGCGCCACGATCTTGGCGCTAAGATTAATGCGGGCGATATTCTGGCCGTAATTCACGACACTGATCGAACGGGTACGGCGCCTGTTGAATGTCGGTCTAAAGTAGACGGCATTTTTATGGGGAGACACTTTCCTTGTTTGATTCGTCCAGGTGATTTCCTGGCAGTGATTGCGACCATCGTCGATTAAGCATCATTCCTTGCGAGGCTCAAACTAACGTTACTGAGAACATATGAATTACACCAAACCGTTCCCAAAATCTGAATATGACCGTCGAATTGCTCAGACTAAGCAAAGCATGGTAGCGAAAGGCTTTGAATTGATTATTTGCCAGGATCCCGCAAATATGAATTGGCTGACCGGATTTGACGGATGGTCTTTTTATACGCCCCAAGCTGTTTTGCTTCACCTTAAAGAAGAGGCGCCTATTTGGTTTGGTCGTCCGCAGGACGCGAAAGCCGCCCATATCACCACCGATATACCCCCTGAAAACATCGCCACTTTCTCCGAGACCCTAATTCATCACCCGACTGAACATCCCTATGATGATCTGGCGGTACTGATTACCGAGCGCGGCTGGGCAAGCGATCGGATCGGCGTCGAACTCGATGCCCACTACTACACCGCCCGCGCGCATGCGCATCTCTCAAACGGACTTCCCAATGCAAGAATTAACGATACAGAGCAGTTGGTGAATTGGGAGCGTTTAGTTAAATCAGATGCTGAGCTTGCGTATATGCGTGAGGCCGGACAAACCGTGAGCGCGGTGATGAATCGGGCGATTGAAAAGGTTGCGCCGGGGGTGAGGGAATACGAGATTATTGCAGAGGTCTATCACGCTCAGGTTATGGGCGTAGAGGGGCGATATGGAAATTACTCAAGTTTGTGTCCCCTGATACAGGTCGGTGAGGGCACCAGTACGCCTCACCTGACATGGTCGGAACATCCTTTGCCGAATGATTCGTTGGTGATGATGGAGTTGGGCGGTGCGCGGCATCATTATCAGGCTCCGTTGACAAGAACACTTTATCTTGGACGACCGCCAGCGGATGTCACCAAATTAACCGAGACGATTGTGGAAGGCGTTGATGCGGCGTTAGACGTTGCGCGACCGGGCGTCACCTGCGAAGCCGTTGAGGCCGTGTGGCAGAAAGTGCTTAACCGCAATGGTTATCAAAAAGAAAGTCGAGTGGGTTATTCGATCGGCGTCAATTATCCGCCAGATTGGGGCGAGCGAACGGCAAGTCTTCGCCCGGGGGATAAAACGGTGCTGCAAAGCGGCATGTGTTTTCATTTTCAATCGGGTGTCTGGCTAGAGTCGATTGGTGCAGCCGTTTCTGAGCCATTTGTGGTGACAGAAAACGGCGGCGAGCGTCTTTGCGATGTTCACCGTGAGTTGATCGTGATCGATTAAATTTCGGCTTTTAACTTTAGGGATTCCGTACGATGTCTTCAAAAAGTAACTTTATGTCTGATAACGTCTCGAGCGCGTGCCCGGAGGTTATGAACGCGCTGGTTCAAGCCAATGAGGACAACAGTCCATCGTATGGTGATGATCCTTGGACTAAAGAACTTACCGTTCGATTACAAGAAATTTTTGAAACGCCGGTTACGGTTTTTCCGCTTACAACCGGCACAGCAGCGAATGCGTTGGCGTTGTCAACATTGACGCCCGTGTTCGGGAAAATTTATTGTCACGAGCTAGCGCATATTAATACAGACGAATGCGGTGCGCCCGAGATGTTCACAGGCGGCGCGAAGATCATTGATATACCGGGCGAGAACGGTCGTATCAGTGCGGTGTCGCTTGAGCGCGCAATCTATGGCGCAGGGAATGTCCATCATGCACAACCCGCAACCGTCAGTATTACGCAGGCGTGTGAGTCGGGAACGGTGTACTCGCTTGAGGAGATTCAGTCGATTACCTCAGTGGCCCACGCGCATAGTCTCCATATGCACATGGACGGTGCGCGCTTTGCAAACGCCATAGCAACGCTCGGCGTAACGCCGGCACAGATGACCTGGCAAGCAGGCATCGATGTGCTGTCTTTTGGGGGTACCAAAAATGGCTGTTTGGCGGCCGAGGCGGTTGTATTTTTTAAGCCAGAACTGGTCGGAGACTTTCCCTTTCTTCAGAAACGTGCGGGACAGCTCGTGTCGAAGAGTCGATTTATCTCATCGCAATTTACTGGCTATTTATCGAATGACGTCTGGTTGCGAAATGCGCGTCAAGCGAACGCGATGGCACAACGCTTGAGTAAGGGTATGGCGAGACTTCCCGGCCTTGAACTGGCATACCCAACCGAGTCGAACGAAGTATTTGTAAAAATCCCAACGGATTTGATCGAGAAGCTATGGGCCCAACATGTCTCTATTAATGATGAAGAGCTTGATGGTAAGGCGGTGCGCTTCGTTACGGCATGGAATACCACCGAGCGCCAGGTTGACGATCTGTTGCAACTGATTGGGGGCCAATGCGGACCAGATTGATAGGTTGAGAGTTGTACCCGCCAGGTGCGTAACGGATTTCAGGGGGCGGGCACGAGAAATTTTCGGTGCAATGTTTCAAGCTGACTCCATGTGTTCTCATCGAGTGCCACATCCAATGCCGCGAACGCCTGATCGAGATGCCAAATTTGGGTGGCGCCGACAATCGAAGCCGTCAAAAATTTCTGCTTGAGCACGAAGGCATGAGCCAAGACTTCTGGCGCGATCCCAATTTCGGCTGCAAGCTCGATATAGGCGTGGGTCGCCGCGATTGCGTGTTCAGAAAAATAGCGGGTATTTGAGGGCCACAAGGTATTCCGAGCACCTTTGGGCGTGGCATCGTCAAGATATTTTCCGGTCAGTACGCCTGCTGCAATAGGGGCGTAGGCGAGAAGGCCGACATCCTCGCGAATGGCAACCTCGGCAAGCGCTAGCTCAAACTTTCGATTGAGAAGGCTGTATGCGTTTTGAATGCCGACAGGTCTTGTTGATTGGTTGGCGTCGGATCTTTGAATGTAGTCCATCAGTCCCCATGCGCTTTCGTTTGAAACACCCCAACTTCGGATCTTTCCGGCCTGCACTAGTTCATCCAGCGCAGCGATGGTTTCATCCCGATTGGCGCCCACGTCTTCAATGTAGTCGGTTTGCCCCAAACTTTTAAAGTCAGTCCAGCCGCGGTCCGGCCAATGAAGTTGATATAAATCGATATAGTCGGTTTGAAGACGACTTAAGCTGCCTTCACACGCCTCATGAATGGTCTTCCGATCAAATCGTGTATCCCCATCACGGACGTGATGTCTGCCGGGACCACACACCTTACTGGCGAGAATAATGTCTTTTCGGCAAGCTCTGTCAGACATCCAATCACCAATAATACTTTCGGTATGCCCATAGGTCTCGGCGCGCACGTCGACTGGATACATCTCGGCGGTATCAAAAAAATTAACACCGTTCTCTAGGGCATGATCCATCTGGTCAAACCCTTCCTTTGGAGTGTTTTGCTCGCCCCATGTCATGGTGCCCAGGCAGATTATGGAAACATCTATTCCCGTGTGACCTAATGGCTGGTAGCGCATAATGCGGATGTCCTAATGTGTTGCATGGATGGATCAGACAAGTATGAAACATCTCTAATTCAAAACCAATGGGTTCTAGAGGTGGCGTCGTTTTGCGGTTTTAATTGTTCCTACAAAGAGAAAATTATCTGAGGGAACGAGAGATAAAAAAATTGATTACTTGTAAACGTGCGGCTATTTCACATGAGATGGGTAATTTAATTCAGTTGATTTCCGGTTCGGCGAAGTTAATTCGGATATTGAAGTCGACGCGAATTCCACTACTTCTGGGAAAAACATTTCAAAATTCTCTTCGAGTTCGTTATAGCAGCTTGTTAATACCGGTTTCGCATTTTCCATTCCTGACTTGAAGCGCGTTCGTTTGGACATTTCTAAAAGTGTACTGCAGATTCCTTCTATTGACTGATAGTGTATAAGCGTATTGGTTGTACTCAGGTAGTGAAAATACCTTCTGGATCGCTCGGGGCATCTCTCGATACGTGGGGCGAGGAGGCCTTGCACCCATTGGACGTATTCTTTTAGTGAATAGGTATTAAAGCGCTCCCAGTCTCGGGCGAGAAAATGATCCAGAAACACGTCGGCCACGACGGGTGCGTAGCGGCCAAAGCCATCCCGTATGATTGAGCAAATGTGTTTAAAAACCATGTGTTGATCAGTGAAGCGATCGATTTTCCGGTGAAGCAGAACGCCTTGCTGGACCCGATACTCAAGTTGTAAAAAATCATCGCCGCGAACCGAGTCGCCAATAAAGTTTCCAAGAAGCAGATCTGAGTCGTCGCCTGATAGGTAAAGGTGTGCGAGCGTATTCATGATCGAACTGCGAACAAGCGCTGATTTAATTCGGCTTGAAGAACGTGTGCATCTCTTGAGGTGTGTCAAATAACAGGTCAGGACTGTGCGAGCATAAAAGACTTCGCGACTGCCATCCCCAACTGACCGCCACACTGTTAACGCCCCCGTGTCTAGCAGCTTCGATATCGCTGACGGAATCTCCAATCATCCAGGCGTCGGCTGCAGGTATCGCATAGTGATCAAGTGCTTGACGAATATGATCAGCTTTAGACCCTGGCCGGTCACTTCCATAGTAGGTGTCGATGCAGTTTTGAATTTGCTCATGGGCAAGACGGTTTTCAACAACTTTCGCGTGATTAGCCGTGACGACGCAAAGCGTGTGGTGACGACTGAGATCATCAATAAGATCCTTAATGCCATTGAACAGGGGGATGCGTCGTTTGTCGCTTTGAAGCTCGTCGAAAAGAAACTGTGCGTAATTACGGTGTTTTGAATCGGGGATGCCGCATATTTTCGCTAACATGGTGAAGGTGGCAGGATTAAGACGATCGAAGTCTTCAAGATTTAGATTAAAAGATATCTGTTGGCTCGCACAGAAGGCCGCAGTTTTATCAAGAACAGGTTGCGCCGAATCCGCAATAACGCCGTCGTAATCCAATAGCAAAAGTGATTTTTTCAACATTTTTGATTTAGCGCCTAGGGTGATTGATCGCTGTTAGGCTTGAAGAGCGCGATGAGTGCATCTGCTGCTACACACCGATCTGAAGTAATGAGTAGCGGGTTGATATCCATTTCACTGAGCGAGTTAGCAAGCGATTGAGCCATTAGGCTGATGGCTTCGAGACAATCCAAAATCAGTTCAATATCGGCCATGGGTCGACCGCGATATCCCGTTAAAAGCTTCATGACTTTTAACGATGAAAGCGCATTGTAGATCTCGTCTCGATCAGCAGGGAGCAATAACGTTCTTGCGTCGTTCAAGAGCTCAACCAGCGTGCCGCCGCTAGCAATTGTCATAATTAGGCCAAATTGCGGGTCATTTTTGATGCCAACCAACAGCTCGGCGATCGCATTTGTCACCATTTCTTCAACAAGAATCTGGTCTTCGACCGGTTTGCCCAGCGCTCCTGCACCATTAGAGATTACCTCTTGTGCGGCCAGTTGTAGGTCTGCTTTATTTTGAAGATTGAGTTGGACAATGCCATGTTCAGTTTTGTGCGGCAGTTGCGCATTAACAAGTTTTAAAACAACAGGAAAACCAATTTCGGTGCCGTCTCTTCCAGCATTAATAGAGTCACTCAGAATGCCATTAGGGATCGGGATATTGAACTTTTTTAAAAGAGATTTCCCCTGCCATTCGTCCAGCACCTGCGCCGGTGGCTGGTCAGATCTATTGCAGGATAGCGCAAGATTTTTTCTCCCATCGAGGTAGCGTTGCCGCGCTCGTCCAAAAACAGCCGCCGCCGCAATTGCGGTAGTGGCTTCAGAGATGCCTTGAAGTGGTGCGATTTGATTTTCGATAAGCGTTTGCTGTGTTTCGCTATCTAGATTTTCTGGAAGACTCGCACAGATTGCGGCTGGGATCCCTGCACGCCGAGTCGCCCGGATGAAGGCCATCGCATCCGCCTGATAGTAGGGGCGATCGGATCCAAGTTCGACAGGCGGATAGTCCTGTACAAGCAACGCGGCGTCGTATCCCTGCTTAAGCGCTGCGTCAAAAACGCTCTGGAGTTTTTGTTCCTGACCCCAAAGTGGGGTGGTGTAATCGAGCGGGTTGCCTACCGTCGCGATGTCAGGCAGGCACTCTGTCAATCGTGATTGGGTGAATTTATCGGGTTCCGGAAAATGGAGGCCCGCTTCATCGGCGCAATCGGCTAACATCGCAACATCGCCACCTGAGCAGGTAAAAGCGGCAAGGCGATTGCCGGAAGGACCGCCCGCAACCGTCAGCATATTTAAGGTCTCCAGCATAAGACTAGGGCTTGAAACACGAGCAATGCCGACCCGTTCGAAAAGAGCCTGATAGTAATGATCAACTCCAGCTAGAGACCCTGTGTGAGTTAACGCGGTTTTAGCGGCCAGATCAGATTTCCCTACTTTGAGTGCGACGATCGGAATGCCTTTTTCAAGCGCGCGATTTGCGGCCTCAGTAAAACGTGGAATGTCCCTTAGCGTCTCAATGTAAAGCCCAAAGCCATTTACGGCCGGGTTATCGATTAGATGCTCCAGATAATCTTCAACGCCCAGTACCGATTGGTTGCCGGCACCGATGACGTAAGAGAAGCGCACTGATCTGCGGTTAGTGAGGAGATAACTCGATAGCATTCCTGATTGCGAGATGATTGCGGGTCCCCGTTTGACTGATTGGCCGCCGTGACTAAATGGCCATAAGTGCCCATCAGTCACGTAGTTCAAAAGTCCGAAGACATTCGGTCCGGCGAGCGCCATATCACCGCAGGCGGCGATGAGGGATTTTTCCAACTGTTCTCCGTCCGAGCCCAGCTCGCCAAAGCCAGCCGAGTAGCAGACGATACCGCCACCGCCTTTTTCCCTGAGGTCAGTTAATACCTGAGGGACGGCTTTTCTGGGCACCGCAAGAAAAGTGGCATCGGGTCCTTCCGGTAGATCGCGTACCGACGGATAGCAGGGTAGCGCATCAAAGCGTCCCGGCTTCGGGTTAACGCCCCAAATGTCCCCCTTGAAGCCGCCTGATTGACACTGACTCGCGGCAAATACCGCTGATTCGCCGCCAATGAAGGCGATGTGCCGCGGCGTTAGAAGCCGGCGAAGATTTTCTTGTTGATTACGATTCACGCGCCAAGCGGCCGAAGTAGCGACCGACTAATAATGTGTCTTTGGATTTCTGATGTGCCTTCCCAGATGCGTTCGAGTCGCGCATCTCGCCACAGTCGTTCGATGGGAAGATCTTCCATCAGTCCCATGCCGCCGTGAATTTGAACCGCGTTATCGGCCAGGCGGTGCAACATTTCTGATGCAAAAAGCTTACACATGGCTGCATCTGTTGGCGTCATAAGTCCGGCATCGGCCTTTCTTGCAGCATGCATGACCATAAGATCCGCCGCTTGGAGTTCGGTCGCCATGTCCGCGAGTTTAAAAGAAGTGCCTTGAAATTTTCCTATTGCTTGCCCAAATTGCTTTCGATTGGCCGCCCATTCAACTGAGAGGTCTAAAAGGCGTTCGGCTCGGCCGCAGCATCCAGCACCCACCCAGACTCGACCCATTTTGATCCACTTATCGGCTAGCGTTAAACCTTCACCTTCTGCACCTAGCATTTGGGACTGAGAAACCCGGCAATCATTAAAAGAGAGTACGAAATTCAGGTAAGCGCGCTGGCTGACACATCGGGGTCCGCGAGTGATATCAAATCCTGGATGTCCCTTGTCGACTAAAAATGCGCTGACTCTTTTGCGAGGTCCTCGTTCGGTCTGGTCAACACCGGTTGCCGCGAAAAGAATTGCGAAGTCCGGTTCGATATGGCCGCTCACAAAGTGCTTAGCGCCGTTAATCACCCAGTCTTCTCCGTCCTGCGTTGCACGAGTCGCCATCGACATGATGTCAGAACCTGCTCCGGGCTCGGTAATTGCAAAACATTCGACTTTTTCCCCGGTGACACAGGGATCAAGGTATTTTTCCTTTTGCTCCTGATTGCAGGCCATGAGGAGTTCGGTGGGGCGCCAGGCGAATCCATGTAGCGCATGGGACACTTTGCCAAACTCACGTTCCATAATGGCGAGGCTGGTGTAGTCGAGGCCACCTCCACCCACGGACTCGGGTAGATTGGCTGCATAAAAGCCCATATCCAGCGCTTTTTGTTTAATCTTGTCGCCTTGCGCCGCGCTAACTTCTCCGGCACGTTCGACTGCTACCTCAAGGGGAATTAGCTCTTCAGTGACGAATGCCTTGATCGATTCCGTCAGCATCTGCTGTTCGCTCGTCAACTCAATATCCATTTTTGATCCGTGTTAAAAATAATCCGCGCAGGATTTGCTGACCCTCCTAGCGCATTTGGGTAAATAAGAGGCTCACATGATATTGCTTTGAACGGCTGATTGCCATAATGTTCTGCGCTACGCCTAACCACATGCCGTTATTTAAAACGGTAAGACTAATATGGAAGACAGAACTAACGAATTGATTGTCACTCGCCATAACGCCGTCCTTGAAATTCAGCTGAATCGGCCAAAAGTAAATGCGATTGACTTCGAGCTTAGCCGCCGTATCAATGAAGCGGTTGTGATGTTGCGGGATGACCCTTCGCTGCGTGTTGGATTGGTGACGGCTAGCGGCGAGAAAATTTTCTCTGCGGGCTGGGATCTAAAGGCATTAGATAGTGGCGAACAGCAGTTGGATAATTGGTGGGAAGCCGACGCGGATTTGCCCGGCGGGTTCGCAGGCCTTACGGAGATGTGGAATCTCAATAAACCGGTTGTTGCCGCGATCAATGGGCACGCGATTGGTGGGGGTTTCGAACTGGCGATGTCATGCGACTTGGTGATCGCAGCCGATCACGTGTTTTTCCAGCTTCCGGAGATGCCACTCGGAATCGTGCCAGATGCGGGTGCGATTCAAAGATTGCCGCGCCGTGTGCCGTACAACGTGGCAATGGAAATGTTGCTGTTGGGTCGGCAGATGTGGGCAGATGAGGCCTGTCAGCACGGCCTTGTGAATGCCGTGGTACCGGGCGCGGACCTAATGGAGACGGCGCGTCAGTGGGCGCAGCAAATTGCTGATTCAGCGCCACTCGCGGTTCAAACAATCAAAGAGGTATTGCGCGCGATTGAAGGTGAAACAATTGAAGGGGCATTTCAGACGATGCGTACGGGTGATTTGCCGACCTACCGGAAAATGCTTCGGTCGGAAGATGCAAAAGAGGGGGTAAAAGCCTTCGTTGAGAAGCGTAAGCCTAATTTTAAAGGGGAATAAATTTCCGATAGGGGGAAAGTTTAAAGTGACACAGCAAGAGATTAAAACTATTGCACTGGTGGGTGGTGGTGTTATCGGCGGCGGTTGGGCGACACGATGTTTAGCGAATGGGCTTAACGTGGTGGTGACTGACCCTCGTCCTGAGTCTCGGGATTATGTTGAACGTATGATTGACGAGGCATGGCCGATTCTGGAGGAGGCTGACCTGATTGCCGAATCGAGCGGTCAGTTAAGTTTTGTAGACAATATCGAAGCCGCAGTGGCTCAAGCGGATTTCGTGCAGGAAAATGTTCCAGAGCGAGAAGATCTCAAGATAGCGATTCACCAGGAGATCAGCGAGAATGTCAGAGCGGACGTTGTGATTGCGTCTAGCTCATCGGGCCTGTTGCCAAGTCGACTACAGTCTCAGTGTAAACACCCCGAGCGGCTTCTGATTGGACATCCCTTTGCCCCTGTTTATTTGTTACCGCTGGTCGAGGTAGTGGGCAGTGAGCAGACTTCCTCGGTTGCTGTGAGTCGAGCCGGTGCCTTTTATCGGTCGATTGGTATGCGTCCGTTGCATGTCCGACGGGAAATAGAAGCCTATATTGCGGACCGATTACAGGAGTCGCTCTATCGAGAGGCGCTTCACCTGATAGATCAGGGCGTGGCGACCGTTGCCGAGATTGATGCGGCAGTGACCGGAGGGCCGGGGTTGCGCTGGGCATTTATGGGAACTTTTCTCGCCTGGCATTTGGGTGGAGGACCGGGTGGCATGCGTCATACCATTGAACAATTCGGTCCGGCACTAGAACTGCCGTGGTCTCATATGAAGGCGCCAGAGTTGACAGATGAACTTAAACAGCGAATCGTGGAAGGTTGTGAAGATGAGTCGGGCGATCGGGTATTTAGTGAAATGGAACGCCGTCGCGACCGGTGTCTTGTTGAGATTCAAAAGGTGCTAAAGGAGCACTGGTATTCGGAAGATGAGGATGGTTGGCCCAAGATGGTCTAAGTCAGGCAATCCAAAAAATATTTTCAAAGGAGATAAAACATGCCAATGAATACAGATGTTGTTGTGACATGCGCAGTCACTGGCGCTGGCGATACAGTTGATAAACACCCTGCCATTCCGGTAACCCCTGAGCAGATTGCGAATTCGGCTATCGAAGCGGCTGATGCAGGCGCGTCGATTGTGCACTTACACGTCCGCGATCCGGAGACGGGGAAGGGCAGTCGGGACATTAATCTTTTTAAACAGACCGTTCAGCTTGTGAGAGATAGCGGTCGAAATGTACTCATCAATCTGACAGCAGGAATGGGTGGGGATCTTATTGTTGATGACGATCAGCCAAATGTGCCTGGAGAGGGCACGGATTTGATTAGTGCCTCCGAACGAATGGCGCATGTGGAGTTATTAAGGCCGGATATTGCGACACTCGACTGTGGGACGATCAATTTCGATAATGCAAATTATGTGTATGTCCAAACCCCGAATATGCTCAGGACCATGGCAGCGCGTTATGCCGAAATAGGGGTCAAGCCCGAGATGGAAGTGTTTGATTTAGGCCACCTGCGGTTTGCAAATCAGATGGTTGCCGAAGGTATTATTAAAGGGCCCGCGATGTACCAAGTGTGTTTGGGTATACCCTGGGGTGCGGGCGCGGATCCGGCTACGATGATGGCGATGGTCAACCAATTGCCGGGAGGTGCTTTTTGGTCGGGATTTGGAATTAGTCGCACACAAATGCCGATGGCAGCTCAGGCAATGTTGCTAGGCGGCAACGTGAGGGTCGGTCTTGAGGATAATCTTTATCTTGAGAAGGGGGTGCCTGCAAGCAACGCCGAACTCGTTGAGAAAGCGATTCGAATCGTCAAGGATTTAGGGGGTCGGGTTTGCGATACCGACGAAACGCGAGAGAAGCTGGGTATTCGATAGCACGATTAGTGCCTCGGCATCGCCAATGGGATGCCGAGGCCGCAACTCTTAATCTTCAGAAAACTCAGGCATCACTTCATCAATAAATAACTCAAGAGAGCGTTTTTGCTCTTTCATGCCAAGACCCAGACTGGCGTAATAGGTGAACTGATCCACACCTAAATTGTCATAAAGACGAAGTTTTTCAATAACTTCTGCGGGCGTGCCAAACATTAAATTTTCATGCAGCATGTCCGGGTGGTATTCGTCGCGATTCGCAACGGTCTCGAGATCAATCATGGCAGGAAAGCCGTTATTGACGCCTCCCGCGTTCTTAAACAAATTTTCAAATTGCGCGAGTTGTCGTTGCGCGGCTTCAATCGGAACCATACGATCTTTCTTGTCATCGTAGACGCAGGTATGCCGCATCGCGGAGAAGATGGGTCGTTCTTTGCCAGGATTATCATCCAGGGCGGTTTGTAATCTCTCGAGATAGGTTTCCAATTCGCTAATCGGGCGCGTCAGGGGCCAAGACATGATGTTGCATCCATGTTTGACTGCATAGTCGTAGGTAATCGGGGCTCGTGCCGCCACCCAGATTGGCGGATGAGGCTGCTGCAAGGGCTTGGGTACTGAGGTCGCTTCCGGAAATTGCCAGTAGTCTCCATCGTGAGCGTAATCACCTTGCCACAGTGCTTTTACAGCAGGAAGCATTTCTTGCATATATCGCCAGGCGTCTGTTTGTTTGAGCCCCGCATGCATCCGATCGAACTCACGCTGATAGGCGCCCGACCCGATTCCAAATTCCAGTCGCCCGTTACTGTATAAATCGAGAAGTGCGGCTTCTCCGGCAACATTAATGGGATGCCAATATGGCGCCACAACTACCGCAGTCCCAAGCCGAATTCGGTTCGTATGCGATGCCCACCAGGTAAGAATCTGGAAAGGATTAGGAGCGATTGTCATTTCAAGCGCGTGGTGCTCGGCGGCCCAAACGATATGAAATCCACCTTCGTCAGCCATTTGCACCATTTCGAGGGTATGTTTCTCGACTTCGCGCATGTCGACGTCAGGGGTGATGCGTTCCATGTTGATAGAGAGTTGAAATTTCATAGTAGTTTTAAAATCAAAAATTAACGATCGAAGTCTATCACCGGGACAGTGAATAACGGACTGAGAATGCGAAGGTTAATTGGGTTGTCTGACGATTTATGTTGACCCAGGTAAGGTTATTGCATCACAAACGGGTCTGCAATGGGCTCCGAGGCGGTATTGAGCCAAACCGTTTTCGGTCGGGTGTAATCGTAGATTGCCTCCATGCCCGATTCTCGACCAAAGCCGCTTTCTTTAAAGCCGCCAAAGGGCGCAATGGGAGAGACCACGCGGTACGTGTTGACCCAAACAATGCCCGCGCGAATGGCACCGCTGACTCTTAATGCCCGACCGACGTCACGCGTGAAGATACCGCTCGCGAGACCAAAGTTAGTGTCGTTTGCCATGGATAGCGCCTCCTCTTCAGAGTGAAACGCCAACGCGCTGACCACAGGTCCGAACAGTTCATTTCTGACAACACCAATTTCCTGACTCGGACAGTCGACAATGGTGGGCTCGATATACCACCCGGTATCCAGACCTGAAGGTCGGGAGCCACCATATAAAATCTCCGCGCCGTTTGCGCTCGCATCGGCAAGAGTGGATTGAATGTTCGTTAGCTGCGCCTTGGTTGCCAGAGGCCCCATTTGACTGTTGTCATCTAAGGGATCACCGATGCGAATTTTTTTGGCTTTTTCGACCACGCGCGCCAGGACCTCTTCTTTTATTGAGTCCTGAAGGAGCAGTCGTGATCCTGCAACACAACTTTGACCACTGGCGCTGAAGATGCTCAGCAAAATACCATTTACGGCACTTTCTAAATCCGCATCATCAAAGACGATGACCGGAGATTTCCCTCCTAACTCGAGAGACACTTGCGCAAAATTTTCTGCAGAGTTTCGGATAACATGTTTCGCGGTATTCGGTCCGCCGGTAAAACTGATTCGGTCGACTAAAGGATGACTTGTCAATGCACGTCCGCAGGGTTCGCCGTGCCCCGTGACGATATTGATCACACCCGGTGGAAAGCCGGCCTCTTCAAATACTTTTGCAAATTCGAGCATGGGGGCCGAGGCGTGCTCAGAAGCCTTTAGAACAACGGTATTTCCGGCGGCAAGTGCAGGTCCGATTTTTACTGCGACCAGAAATAGCTGGGAATTCCACGGCACCACCGCTGCGACGACACCTAAGGGCTCTCGGAGCGTTATTGTCATCATGTTGGGTTTATCGATGGGTAATGTCTCCCCGCTGACTTTGTCAGCGAGGCCGGCATAATACTGAAAGAAATCAGAAATGTAGTTTGCCTGCCAACGAGTTTCTTTGAATAATTTTCCGGTATCGATAGTTTCACAGCGGCCCAGCGTTTCAGAATGTGTTGCGAGCACCTCGGCCAGTCGTCGCAACATTTTTCCCCGAGCGGTCGGTGTCAGCTTGGACCATGGACCTTCCGTGAATGCACGATGTGCTGCCTCGACGGCTCTATTCACATCATGCTCAGAGGCTTCAGGGACCTCGGCCCAGATCTCGCCAGTCGCTGGATTCACGCTGGTAAATGTTGCGCCATTTTCGGCATCGGTCCATTCGCCATCGATGTACATTTGATACCGTTTTAATTCAGACATGGGTTTCTCCAAAATTTAGTCCAGCGGATGAAAAGCGATGCATTCAATCTCAACGCGAATGTCTACCAGAAAGTCACTGATCAGTGCAGACCGGGCAGGAGGCCCCTGTGGAAAAAATTCGGCATAAACTGAATCGAAACCTGGAAAATCTTCTCTCGACTTTATCCAGACCATCGACTTCACAACGTCTGAAAGCTGACATCCGGCTTCTGACAAAGTTTCACTAATGCGGTCAAGGCATGCCCGGGTCTGATCCTCGATAGAGCCCGTGGTCATGACAGCGCCATTTTCCATTGGGACTTGTCCCGTCAGAAACACAAAGTCACCCGCCCGAACGGCTCGAGATAAGGATAGTTGCCGTCCGTTGATAACGAGAGGCTCGCCAATGACATATTTTTGAGATTGCATCATAGGATTACGCAAACAAGTTCAAACTTAAAGTACCATAGTTATAACTGGACTGCTGTGTTTTTGTTGGACCCATAATTTCTATAAATTAAATGCAGATAATTAACGAATTAAGCCCTGACGGAACATGGTTTGAGTTGACCCGCGATAGTGTCAGCGTCAAAGACCCCATTGTGCTCATTCACGGTGTTGGCCTTGATCTGGGGATGTGGGATCCTCAAATCACTGCTCTGACTGAACATTATTCAGTTTTGCGCTACGACATGTTGGGGCATGGCAAATCAAAGGCCGGAGTGGTGAATGGCATCGGGACTTTCATCGACCAGTTGAAAGACCTGCTTGCTTACTTGGAGATTGGCCGATGTCATCTGGCAGGTCTATCCATGGGCGGCGTAGTAGCTCAGGGTTTTGCAACAACGGAGCATGATCGACTAAAAACATTGATCCTCATGAATACAGTCTACAGGCGTACCGAAGCAGAACTGCTTGGGATGAGAGCCCGTCTCGCACTGACACGCGAAGAGGGGTTAAAGCCGATCGCAGATGCGGCCATCGCGCGTTGGTTTGACTCGTATTTCCAAGAAACTTACCCGGAGCGCATCGAGACGATTCGTGGGAAGATGCTGTCAAATCAGCTGGAACCTTACGTTCTGGCTTACGGCGCACTTGTAGAAGCAGATTCGGAGATAAAGGACGCGTTAACACGAGTTAAGTGTCCGTCGCTTGTGCTAACCGGTGAGCTTGACCCGGGCTCAACACCTGAAATTGCACATCGAATGATTAATGATCTTACAAATGGTGAACTAGCCATCTTGCCGGGACTTCATCATTTGACTTCCTGGGAGGACCCAGATTTGGTCAATTCCGTATTGCTCGAATTTCTTGGGCGCCATGCCCAGTGAGGCACGTAGGTATTTATATTGTGAATTCGATGAGACCAGCGCGATAATCGGATTTAGAACGAGGCATAATTGATATTTTTACAGGAGACTAACATTGGATAAAGAGCGTTTTGAAAAAGGACTGGCAGTGCGTAGCGATGTTCTCGGTGCCGAATATGTAAAAAATACAATGGAGAATGCGAGCGAATTTAGTCGTGATTTCCAAGAGTTACTGACTGAATATTGTTGGGGCGCAGCGTGGGGCGACGATACGCTTGATCGCAAAACCCGGAGCATGCTCAATGTCACCATGATTGCAGCATTAAATCGAATGCATGAATGGGAGTTGCATTTTCGAGGCGCAATGGTGAACGGCGTCAGTCGAGATGAGCTTAAGGCTATTCTCAATCAGATTGCAATTTACTGCGGGGTGCCGGTTGCCGTTGAGTGTCATCGAATTGCGAAAAAGGTCTTTGCAGAGCTCGATGGAGAGTAGAGCGCTCGTTTTAGTCCATTCGCGCATGGATTACTTTCTTTTGCGAGACGTCTGAGGGGTTGATAATGGGATGAATAAGCAATTTGAAACGATTTTGATTGAGAACAAAGGGCACGTGGCGTGGATCCAGCTTAATCGTCCTGAGGTTGCCAATGCGTTTAATACGCTTATGGCTGAAGAGTTGCGAGACGTGTTTCAAACCTATATTTCTGGAAGTCGTCAGGCCAGATGTATTGTTCTTACCGGTACCGGAGAGAGCGCATTTTGTGCGGGCGGCGATCTCAAGCAACGCAACAACATGACTAATGAGGCATGGTTCGCGCAACATGTGGTTTTTGAGGATTTAGCTCGCGCGCTAATGGATTGTCCGGTACCGCTAATTGGCGCCATTAATGGTGCGGCCTATGGCGGTGGCACGGAACTGACCTTGGCATGTGACTTTGCATATGCCGCGCGCCATGCTCGATTTGCATTGACGGAAACGACACTTGGCATTATCCCGGGAATGGGCGGAACACAGTACCTGCCACGCGCGGTGGGCATTCGTCGCGCTAAAGAGATCATTTTGAGTGGTCGACCGTTTGATGCCGAGCAGGCGCTGCAATGGGGGCTTATTAATCAGGTCTGCGAGCCGGCCGAACTGGAAGATACGGTGCAGAAGGTCGCCACAAAAATTGCAAGCAATGGGCCCATGGCAGTCCAAGCCGCGTTGCGGGCTATCAATCATGCTGAATTCTCGACGATTAAGGAAGATTATGAGGTCGAGCTTTCAGCTTACAACGAGCTTATTCCAACGGCTGATCGATATGAAGGTATCCATGCTTTTAATGAGAAACGAAAAGCGACCTTTAAGGGTCATTAATTGCGTGGTGTGAGTGCGCATCATTGGAATACAAAAATAGAGACCGAAGCAATTTGAACATTACTGAAACGCTAAGTGCTTTTGGGAGCGGTCTGGACATTAATCATATTCCCGCAGGAGTTACAGAGCGCGCCTGTTTGCTGATTGCCGATAGTGTAGGCGTGGCCATTCGTGCAAGAAAAGAGGCAGAATCGACCCCCGCGTTACTCGCTGCTGTGGAACAGATGGGTATGACAGACGGTCATGGCAGGGTATTTGCGGATTCGCGAGGGTACGCATTCCCCGCAGCCGCACTGATTAATGGCACGTTAATTCACAGCCTTGATTTTGACGACACGCATATTGCGGCGACGGTGCATCCGTCGGCTCCGGTACTGGCAGCAGCCCTCGCTGCTGGACAGATGGCAAATGCTTCAGGGGCATCCGTCGTTGCGGGCGTTGTCGCCGGCTATGAGGTCATGTGTCGGCTGGGGCGAGCGCTTAAACCGGCCGATCACTATGACCGGGGCTTTCACCCGACTGCCACGACGGGCGCTTTTGGCGCTACGGTTTCTGCAGGAAGGGCGCTGGGCCTAAACGCAGAGCAATTGTCGATGGCGTTGGGTATCTGTCTAAGTCAGGCTTCGGGCTCTATGCAGTTTTTAGTCAATAGCGCATGGACTAAGCGATTCCAAGTGGGCAATGCAGCTATGGTGGGTGTGATTGCTGCGTCTCTTGCGTCTCAGGGATTTGTTGGCGCAAGTGAGGCGATCGAAGGCGATTGTGGATTTCTCAAGAGCTATTCTCCTGATCCGGATTCATCGCTCGCAATTGCCGGGCTGCGAGAGAATTGGGAGACGTTGCAAATCGGGGTGAAACCGTATCCTTCATGTCGATTCAGCCATGCCGCGATCGACGGTATTATCGATATTGTGGCGTCGGGTATTGAGGCATCAAAAATTGCTCAAATTAACATCGGGTTGCCGAGAAAGGGAATGGATTTAACAGCTCTGCCGCAAGCGTTCCGACGCAAGCCAAATGGTGTGGTTGGCGGGCAGTTTTCGATGCATTTCACTGCGGCGGTTGCTGCTCAGACAGGCAATCTCACCTGGGATGATTACGATCAATATCTAACTGATTCCACTACCCTGGAGCTTGCGCAACGCATCGATGTTCAGGAAGATTCTGAGATGGATGCGATTTATCCGGAGCGAATGGGTGGGAAAGTCTCGATTCGTTTGACAGACGGATCGTTACAGAGCCGATGTATCGAAATTCCCAAGGGTGAGCCGGAAAATTTTCCAGATGCCAAAGCGCATCGCTCCAAATTTATATCCTTGGCTCAACCGGTAATTGGAGAGCAAGCGTCACACTTGCAACAGAAACTTATGGCTTTTACCGCACTTGAGTCTTTGAGCGAATTATTTCTTGAAGTTTCATAACGGCACGAAATTATCCGAGCACCGACAAACTGCTGGCCGGATTGGGCTCCCGGTTCCTTGAGAAAAACCCGAGACTAATTTCATGCCCCGTTCGAGGCAATCGGTATCTGACCGGTTGCTTGTCATGAAGAACGCCAGTCTCGCAAGCGTCGATTAGGTTGGCCATCATTTGGCCGGCTGCGGGTGCGGTTTTGAACTGGTTACCGCTAGTACCGATCGATAGATAAAAACCCCTCACGTCTGTGCAGTCATAGATGGGTATCCAATCATCACTGACATCCCATAGATCGGCTAGACCTGAAATGCTGTTCGGAATACCCATCGCTGGAATGCGTTGCGCAAGGCGGTAAAGTGGCTCGATTGCACTCGGTGAGATGTTTCGGTCAAAACCCTCGGGATCAACGGCGTCCTCGTACTCACCTTCTGCGCCCAGGCTGCCAACGAGGACAGCGTCACCCGTATCTTCGCGCATATAACTGCCAATGTCGGTGTCATAGAGCATTATTTTTTCGCCATCTGCACTCTTTGAATCGGCGCAGTTGATATGAACGGTTTGGTGGCGCAGCACTCGTGTTCCAATCTGCTGCTGCCCAGATAAGCCTGCTTTTGTAATCAAGTCCTGTGCATGTGGACCCGCGGCGTTCACCAGTATCTTGCAGGGTAGATCTGTGCCATCGGTTAAGGTGACGCCACGAATCTGATTGTCTTTCAGATCAATACCGGAGACGCCACGATTAAAGTGAAACACGACACCATTTTTCTCAGCCGCTCGTTGAAGATTTTTCGCTGCGAGCTGCGGGTCTGCGCAATATCCGCCGCAAGGAAAATATATACCTTCAGGCGTGCTTTTAGAAAATTGACCAAAATTGGGGTTATCAGAAATAACAGGCGGACCAAAAGTTGAAAAATCCCATGAGGGGAACACTTCCTGTAATTTTGCAAGTGACCAGGTCGAGAATGGAATACCAAGTTGTTCTGAAAATTTGAGTGGATGTCGTAGGTAGTCGTTGTTGGGTGTTTTAAAGGTTAAAACGCCTGCACGGTGAAAAGGAGCGATGGGCTCATCGTCAGTTAGCCCTATAAAATTTTTCCAATCTTTCCAACAATGAAAACCTTCCCAGGCGAGCGCCGTCCCCTCTAGCGTTGAATACTGCGTTCGGATCATAGCCAGTGATCCACTCGTTGCTCCCTGGCCTGCACCGGCGAGTGGATCGACAACGAGTACGCGGTACGAGCGCTGGGAGAGAGCGAAGGCAATTGAAGTGCCAATAATGCCGGCGCCCGCGATCACTGCGTCAAATTCATTTTTGCCTAAGGAGGGGTCAGTTGTCATCGATGGCTTCAATTTGATTTATGGAAAGTTGCAATTTTCAGTTCTGGATCAAGCAATTGTTTCGAACGTGAAGTTGCATTCGAATGCATCTATATAATTAGTAAATAATAATATTGTTTAATACTAAAAAATAAGGATCTGTATGGAATTTACACTGATTAAACCACTATTCGGAGGTTTTTTATTGGGGTTGGCCGCTTTGTCGTTACTCTTTTTTAACGGCCGAGTCGCCGGCGTCAGCGGAATTCTGGGTGGGTTTCTCTCATTCAAAAAGAGGGACACGCTTTGGCGGTTTGCTTTTCTAACGGGCTTAGTCGCGGGGGGTGTTCTTCTTCTCGCAACATGTCCCGAGACCCTGGATCTAAATTTGAAAAGTTCCCCACCCGCGGTGATGCTCGCGGGATTGCTTGTTGGAATCGGCAGCCGGATGGGAAGTGGCTGTACGAGCGGCCATGGAATTTGTGGCATTGGTCGGCTCTCACAACGATCAATGATTGCAGCCGTCATTTTTTTATCAAGCGGTATTGCTGCAGCGGTATCAATTGACCTTGTATTCGGGGGTTTAATCTAATGGGTTTGTTAATGATATTTTTGTCGGGTGTCCTCTTTGCTTTGGGCCTTGGGATATCAGGAATGACGCAACCGGAAAAAGTAGTCTCGTTTCTGAACGTTGTGGGGGATTGGGATCCCAGTTTAATTTTTGTGATGCTTGGCGCATCAATGACTTATTTAACGGGGTATGTCTTTATTCTCAAACGGTCCAAACCTGCGTTCGCCAGGTCATTTACTTTGCCAACGAGTCGCGATATCGATCGACCCCTTGTTTTTGGATCGTTATTATTTGGCCTGGGCTGGGGTCTCGTAGGTTTCTGCCCCGGACCTGCTCTAGTCGCACTGGTCACGGGCTATGACTCAGTACTTATTTTTTTGTTAGCGATGGGTTTTGGAATGTATTCTTTTGAAGTCCTTGATTCTCGTTTAAAGGGAGATCCTGATGGCGGTGCCGGCTTGATCATAAAGCGATAGTTCTGCCGCTTTATGCGTGTTCTGATCAGGACAACAGGGATCTGAAACGATAAGAGATTCTGGATTCAAAGCGAATGGAAGCGTACCCATGCGTCACCAAACTCATCTGCATTGTGTGGTGCTGCGCAAAAATTTTTTGGACTTGCTATTGAAATATATTCAATTGCCACCATTTCTTTAAGCATAGGGACAAAAAAAGGTCCCAAAAAAATGGAGAAAATTATGAATAACGCAGCAGGGTCAATTGAGAGAGGTCGTGGTTGGGATGTGTTAGGGAGTTATGACAACTTGATGGGCGGGTGGTTGAAGCCTGTAAACACACATCACGATATGGCGCGCAAGGTGCCGTCAATTGATGTCAGCGAAAACGAAGGTGCGTTCCTTGTTCAGGCGGAGCTTCCGGGCGTGGGTAGAGAAGGAATAGAGGTTACCGTCACGGATGGCATCCTAAAAATTGTTGCAGAAAGAAAGGCTCGGCAAAGTGATGACAAAACAGGGCGTTCAATATTAAAGGAGCAATTTTTCGGCAAGTTGTCGAGATCACTGAAACTCGGCTCGGGCATTGATGACTCAAAAATCGAGGCTCGATATGAAGATGGTGTCCTCAATCTTTGGCTGCCTAAAGTTGCTGAAGCCCAGCCTCGTAAGGTTGATATCAAAGTTGGTTGAATCAGGAGTTTGACAAAAAAAGGGCTGCTTTTGCAGCCCTTTTTACGTTGAGGCGCTGTTTTTAAAAAGAATGCGCCATGGCGGTTTTCGAGGAACAGTAATAAACGAGCGGTATACTTGCGCTGTCGAGTAACAGGGTCAGTGATTTAAAGATGAGTCAAGTTAGCAATCCCGCAATCGTGGCAGAACTTCTTGCTGAGGCGATGCCTTACATCCAGCATTTTCATGGCAAGACAATTGTCATTAAGTATGGTGGTAATGCAATGGTTGATGAGACTTTAAAAAAAGAATTTGCTCGCGACGTCGTTTTGATGAAACTGGTCGGTATGAACCCGGTTATTGTTCATGGCGGTGGACCTCAGATTGGTCAACTGCTCGAACGCATCGGAAAAAAGAGTGAATTTATTGATGGTTTACGGGTGACTGATAGCGAAACCATCGATGTGGTTGAGATGGTTTTGGGCGGACTGGTCAATAAAAGTATCGTGGCGCTTATTAATGCGCATGGTGGAAAAGCGGTTGGATTGTCAGGAAAAGATGGCGACATGATTCGTGCTCGCAAAATGGTCTTCCACAAAGACGGGTCAACCAATGACGACGATATTGTGGAATTGGGTTTTGTTGGTGAGATAGAGTCGATTAATCCTTTGGTTGTGGATGTACTGGATCAAGAAGACTTCATACCGGTGATCGCCCCGATTGGTGTGGGGGTCGATGGAAAAGCCTACAACATCAATGCTGATACTGTCGCGGGCCGCCTTGCGGTTACTTTAGGTGCAGAGAAATTAATTCTCCTGACAAATACTCCCGGCGTTTTGGATAAGGACGGTGAGTTACTTACAGGACTGTCAGAGAGTCGAGTGAAAGAGTTAATTGAAGCGGGAATAATCTCTGGCGGTATGCTGCCCAAAGTAAAATGTGCTATCGATGCGGTTGCGGGAGGCGTTCGAACGGCAACGATCTCGGATGGGCGTGTTCCACATGCTACCCTGCTAGAAACCCTTACAGATCAAGGCGTCGGCACTCAGATTGGCCGCGAGCGGGAAGTTTTGCGTCCGAATTGAACGCGTCTAAGTTGTCGTGAGCGGGTGTGCCATGTTCAGAATTGAATAAGTATGTGCTGTTTGTTTCATTCTTTGTCTCCTGATTAAAAAATAAAAACGTGCTTTCTTCATCCTCACTTCAAATTCTGCCGTTACAAGTAGAGTCGCTGCGATTTGAGACCAACCGCAAAGTGTTGCTGGATGATATTTCTTTTCAGCTGCAGCCGGGCGCGCCCACAGGGATCGTTGGTCCCAACGGTGCAGGTAAGAGTCTGTTATTGCGGTTATGTCACGGACTGTTGGCGCCATCAGCGGGGTCAATTGAATGGGCGGGCGGCAGTGTGGAACAGCAACGTGCTGCGCAGGCGATGGTCTTTCAACGGCCGGTACTGCTTCGACGCTCAGTCCGTGGAAACATTGAGCATGCCTTAAAAGCGCGCAACATCGCAGAGCATGAGCGAGCGGATCGCACCGAGAACGTACTTCAGAAAACAGGTCTCCAGAATATTTCGAACAGGAATGCGACGGTGCTGTCAGGCGGAGAGCAGCAGCGCTTAGCGCTCGCAAGAGCTTGGGCGCTTAAGCCTCGCGTACTTTTTCTCGACGAACCAACAGCCAATCTTGATCCAGCTGCAACGGCGCAGGTTGAGCAGATTATTCGAGAGATGGACGAAGATCAGGTTCGCATTATCATGGTCTCTCACGATCTCGGTCAGGTGCGTCGAGTCGCGGTCGATGTCATGTTTTTGCACAACGGCCGTTTAATCGAGCATTCACCTGCTGAGGAATTCTTTAAGACGCCGAAAACTTCCCTTTCGACTGCCTTTATTAATGGTGAACTGCTTTGGTGATTATGAATGGGAAGTCTTCATTTACCGGGTCTGTTCTAACCAGTACGAGACGGCTTCGCTAAATCCGTGATTATCATGGTCGGCGACCGATAAAAACTCTCGGGTAAGGGGTGATGGCGCGTTGGAAACCACCCGTGCGAAAGGCGTCCATCGGAGCATGTCAATATCGTTAAAGTCATTCCCGATTGCCAGTGCGGTTTCTGAGTCGACACCAAAAGCGCTACAAATCCATTGAGCCGCTTGAGATTTGCTTACGCTAGGCGGGAAAATTTCATACCAAGTCGAGGCATGATCAAGCGGGGAAGTCGCCCGTAATACGCTGTATGCCGGCAGCTTTTCGCGGAGTTCTTGAAGCCTTGCTGATGCATTTTTTGAAGTTTCGATTGATAAAAGTTGTGCGCTACCTTCTTTTAACTGCGTGAGATCAGTAAGCTTTTGGTGATGACTTGCATAAAGCGCAAGTCTGCGATCGAAATCAGGATTTTTTGAGCCAAACCGATACCAGTAAAACTGATGATTATCGGGAACGGGATCATGAACCATGAAATCCATTTTCAAGTTTTTCAACACATCGATCGCTGTTTTGATTTCCGGAATAGCAAGGCCAAAATGGTGAATTAATTCGCGTGGTTGATGAGAAAAAATTCCTGCGCCCGATGATGTCACAAGAAAGTCGATCGGAAAATTTTCATTTATGACACGATTGCACGATAACAGTGACCGCCCGGTAATTACGACTCGAGCGATACTCCGCTGACCTAGATCTTCTAGCATCTGGCGATTTCTATTGCTTAGCTTTTGGTCCGAACCCAGAAGCGTGCCATCAAGGTCTGTGAATATAACTCGACACTCTTTTTTCATGTTTGAAATTAAAGCCCTGCTGGAAAGGTGATTTTGAAAAGATAGATAACGCGTTTAGAAAGTTTGCGTTTTTTTTGTTTACGTTGTAACGATCGTTAGGATTGATACTTTCGATTTGATTGGCAAAATATGCAATGATACGTCTGTACTGTCTATATCGGTTTAACAATCTGGATTAGCGATATCGGTATTCAGTGTTGGGAAGAAGTCGGGCTCGTTCAGTGTCAACGAGGAACTCAATTTCGACGTTTTTATTTAAAGGCCTGATGATTATGAATGAGAGTGAATTTAGTTCTGCCAGCGCGACAAGCTTAAGTCAAAAATTGAGTAATGGTGATATATCGCCCCTCGAGCTTATGGATGCCACGATATCGCGCATTGAGGCTGTTAATCCGCTGATAAATGCGTTGCCCATACTGTGCCTCGAGAAAGCCCGGGAGCAGGCGCGCACGATGACCGTGGCCGGACGTCACCCCGATGTTGATGGACCTCTTTGGGGACTGCCTTTGGCAGTCAAGGATTACAATGATCTGGCGGGCGCGGTGACCACTTATGGCTCGCCGTTGTTTGCTGGAAATGTGGCTCAGCGATCGGATGCAACTGTTGCGAGACTTCAGGCATCGGGCGCTATTCCGGTGGGTAAATCGAATGTGCCGGAATGGGCGGGAGCGCATACCTTCAACCCCGTATTTGGGCACACGCTGAATCCCTGGGATTCTGGAGTGAGTGCGGGTGGCTCTTCAGGTGGTTCGGGTGCCGCATTGGCAGCGGGTATGGTGCCTTTGGCGACAGGCAATGATCTCGGAGGCAGCCTTAGGGTGCCGGCCAGCTTTAATAGTGTTGTGGGCCTGAGACCTGGACCCGGGCGGGTGCCTCGTGGTGCAAGACACCCTGCATTTGACACACTTTGGGTGGAAGGTCCTATGGGGCGTTGCGTATCGGATGTTGCTCTAATGCTTGACGGTGGCGCCGGATGCCATATTACGGATCCTCTTTCTTTTCCTCATAACGGCGAACGTTTTCTGGATGCGCTCGAGCACAACGAGATGCCAAAGCGAGTTGCATTCAGCGCAGATCTGGGTGTCGTGCTGATGGAGGATGAGGTTGCAAGAATCTGTGAAAGCGCCGCAGGACGTTTCAGTGAGATAGGTGCGCACGTTGATCACTTGACGCCTGACTTCTCAGGCGCGATTGAGGCCTTTCAGACGCTAAGAGGAGTACTCATTGCACAGATGATGGAGTCGATCCTAAAGGAACACCGTAACCAGATTGCGCCGGAAATAATATGGAATATCGAAAAAGGGCTTGAGGTAACCAATGCGCAGCTGTTGGACGCTGAGCGGGTTCGATCCCGGCTCTACCGAACGATGGAGACATTTTTTGAGCGCTACGACCTTTTACTTTGTCCGACGGTATCGGTTCCTCCTTTTCCAAAAGACCAGCGCTACGTTAAGTTCATCGCGGGTCAGCCAACTAAAACATACATCGATTGGATCGCGATTACCTTCGCGATCACGATGACATCGTGTCCTGCGCTCAGCTTACCGGCTGGATTCACGAAGGCCGGATTGCCTGTGGGTCTGCAGGTCATTGGGCCTCCCCGAGGTGAAGCCGCGTTATTAAGAGCGTGCCATCGCATGGAAGAAGTGCTGGGGTTAAGCGGCCAAGTCCCTGTCGACCCTCAAACGGATTAAATCGGCAGGTTGCTAAGAAAACAAAATCGCGCGATTCAGCAGTGAACCCTAAAACGGACGGCTCGGCCTTACAGGAGTGATTCGATTCTCTCGACCAGCTCGCTATTGTTCGGGGCTACTGTTGGGCCAAAACTGCCCACTACCTCACCGTTTCGGTCGAGCAAATACTTATGAAAGTTCCACTTGGGAAACTGGCCTGCTTCTTTTCCGAGCGCCTCATAAAGGGGTTCCGCATGTCGCTTCGCGACCTTCGTTTTCTCGAACATCGGAAACTTTACTGCGTAGGTGAGATCGCAAAACTCACGTATCTTTTCTTCTGAGCGTGGATCCTGGAAAAAATCATTAGACGGGAACCCCAACACTGAAAAACCTTGCTTACTGTACTTCTCTTGAAGCGCTTCTAGTCCTTCAAATTGAGAGGTGAAACCACAGTAGCTTGCCGTATTGACGATGAGCAGCACCGTATTGGAGTAGGAGTCGCATAACCGCACGGAATCATCACTTGCTAGAAAACGTTTCGAAAAATCAAGGTTCATTGGGCATTGAGTGTCGCCGTTAACCGGCGAGAAATAAAGTGACGTCACAAGTGCAAGACTGAGAACACGAATCAGCATAACCACAGACTCTGTTGTTTTTTTTAATACTACCGGCTCGATGTGAATTCTAGGTAATTAATGAGTTGAGGATGGGTGGGATTTTCGAGGAGTTGATCAGGATTCCCGTGCTCTTTTATTTTACCGTCCTGCATAAAGAGCAGTTCGTCAGCGATGTGGGCGACCTCATGAGGCATATGACTGACAACCAATACGGTGAGTCCATGCTGTTTTCGTAATGCATTAACGAGTTGATGCATTTGACTCCGTAGCCGAGGGTCTAGACTCGTAAAAGGTTCATCCAAAAGCAGGAGGGGTTGTTTTTGACATAGACACCGGGCTAACGCGGCACGCTGTCGCTCTCCACCTGAGACGTCTGACGGTTTCCGTGCCGCAATTGATGAAAGCTCTGTTGCGGACAAAGCGATCTCGATTTGGCGTCGGTCGATCTGACTTAATTTAAGTCCGGGGTGGCAGCCGAGCGCAATGTTTTCGTAGAGCGTCAGATGATTGAACAAATTATTTTCCTGAAACATAAAAGTGAGAGGTCGATGGGATGGCTCGAGATCGTTGATGGGATGAGCATCGATAAAAATATCGCCAGAATAGGGGGTCTCAAATCCGGCGATTAAAGAGAGTAGTGTTGACTTGCCGGCGCCGCTTGGCCCGATGATACCTAGGCAACGTCCCGCGGCGAGTTCGATGGACACATCAAGTGTCCAGTCTCCAAACGTCAAACAGAGATTTTTGATGCGTAGAAAGCTCATCGGCCAATAATTTGGTTAATTGCCCAAAAGAAAGAAACACAGAGTAGTAGAAGGAAAACCGCAGTAACAGAGGCCTCATTAAATTGATATGCCCCAAGTTGGTGATACAGCATAACGGGAAGCGTGACTTGACCGTCAGTGTCGAAAAGCGCCGCAACACCCATATCGCCAAAAGAGAGCGCACCTCCGAGCCCTACGGCGAATGCAGTTGGTTTACGGATAATAGGCCAGTCAATGAGACGAAATCGTTGTAGACCTGAGAGTCCAAGATGTCGACACAATTTATAATACTGCTCGCCGGCCTGGATATAGGGTGGTGAGATGCTTCGAAGTAAATAAGGTAACACCATGACAGCGTTTACCAGGGCAATCATGATAAGGGTCGCATGCGTTAGCGTATGAGTTCTCAGCGCGATAAGAAAAAAACCTGTTCCGATCACCATCGGTGGAATTGCAACTGTCATCGAGCCGATTGTCAGGGCAAGTTCAGCACCTTTTTGCTGCTTTGTCTTTTCTCGGAGAAACCGGACACTCTTGATTAGGCCCATTGCCAGTAGCATTGAGATTACCGTCGCCAAGATTGCGATGATTAAGCTCCGAGCCGATGCTAGCCATAAGATCGGATCACTGATCACTTTATAGATAGGGCCACGAATGCCTGAATAAAAAATCATAGCGATCGGCAGCAGTAAGAAAATCGCACAAATACCAATACAAAAAACATCTATGGCTTTTCCGGTAGTAGAGTGAATGTCCGGACGGTCTCTGGCATCGACTTTGCGACCGGAAGTTGCTGCAAATACCCGAAACCATTTGAGCAACCCAAGCGCCGCAACGGTGCACAGTGAGAGCTGAAGAAGCGCAAGCAGTGCGGCTTGGCTGAGTTCAAAGTCGTATCGGAGCGCCTGATAAATTGCAACTTCAATAGTGGTTGCAGAGGGGCCACCGCCAAGTGTTAGAACCACGGCAAAACTTGTAAAGCATAAAAGGAAAACAATAAGACAGATTCCAGGTAAGCGATCGCTAATAGACGGCCACTCCAGAAGTCGAAAAAGCTGTCGGCTGGACATGCCCAGCATACTCGCAAGCCGCCAGTTTTCACGCGGAATGCTTTCCCAGGCAGGAAGAAGCAATCGAATCGTGAGAGGAAGATTAAAAAACGTATGCGCCAGAAGGATGCCGGTCAATCCATAAACTGTAAAGGACTGCTCCACGCCGAATAACGATAACAGCTGGTTCAGGAGACCGCTTTTACCAAAAACCGCGGTAATCCCAAAAATTGCGACAATGACAGGCATCACGACCGGTAATCCCATCAATGAGATCAGCAGCCCCCGCCCCGGAAATTTTGAGCGTCTTGCGAGCGCTCGCGTAACAATAAGCGCTAAGCTCACGCTGATGACTGTTGATAGCACCGCTTGTCCGATCGTAAAGCGAATGACGCCGATCAGGTAAGGGTCTGCCAGCGCTGAGCTAAGGCTTACTGACGTTGAAGTCATTGCGGTAAGGGTGATTGAGCCGCCGATGACGATTAGAAGAAAAACGACAACGGCAATCCCTGACCAGATACCACTTAGAACTCGCATAGTTTTAATTTGGTTTATTTTGCGACTGCGCCGAGCCAGCGCTTGATCCAGTTTTTCCGGTTTGCGCTCACCTCTTCAGGAGTGAAACCCAGAACCACTTTGGGTATTTCGTTTTCTTTGAACGCTTCAGGGAGTGGTTGACCGGTCTTGACGGCAGGTAGCATCCAGTTTGTTGTCGGCAGTATCTTCTGAACGTCATCAGAAAGCATAAAGCTCAAAAAATCTTGGGCAAGAGTTGGATTTTTTGAGCTTGCAAGTCGGGCGACGACTTCCACTTGCTGATAGTGACCGTCATCAAACATAGCAACTCGATAACGCTCGGAGTTTTCAATATGACGGTGATAGGCGGGAGAAGTGGTGTAACTCAAGACCATTGGAGCCTCACCTTTTAGGAAAAGACCATAGGCCTCTGACCATCCTTTTGTAACCGTAACAATTTTTGACGCAAATTTTTCCCATGCGTTGATGTCGTCATCGCCAAATACTTTTCGTGCCCAGAGGATGAGCCCCAGCCCGGGCGTGCTGGTGCGTGGGTCCTGGATAATGACCGGCGGTGAGTCCGGATTGAGCATGAGATCTTTCAAAGTCTTTGGCGGTGTTTGAATTTTTTCGCTGTCGTAAACGAATCCAAAATATCCAAAATCATAGGGAAGAGAGTAGGGATCAGACCACGTGACCGCCAGATTAATGTCGTCAGTGTTGAGGTCATGCGGCGCAAGCAGTTCAGTGGCCTGTGCTTCAGCGATGAGACTGGTATCCAGGCCAAGGACGACATCAGCCGAGGTTCGATTACCTTCAAGCTTTAGTCGAGAAAGCAATGCGGCGCCATCCTCGAGACCCACAAACTTAAGATTGCACTGGCATCGTGTCTCGTACGCTTTCTTGATAAGGGGTCCTGGCCCCCACTCGGAAGTGAATGAAGAGTAGGTATACACAGTCAGGGTTGGCGTCTCTGCATAAGCACTACCTGCAGTACTCAAACATACCCCATAAATTAGTGCGGTGAGTAATTTCAGCGTTTTCATCTCAAGTCCTTCAGATCGAAGGCGGAGGGACCATTTTGGCCACTATCCAAATTCCTCCGCCGGCATGATCCGGTTCAGGTTCAGCGGGTGATTCTCAGCCCGGTCACGCCGGACACCCCGTTGAATAGCCCTTGCAATCTAGTTGTCTGAGGCGGTGTTGTCAATTCATCGAGCGGTGCGTTTATTTTTGGAAATGAAACGCTCGACAATATCAATGGCCATTTGTGTTCTTTTCTCGCCAGTGCCTTTGATAATCCTCATATTGAGCTGCTCTTTAATGATGAGGTCTAAAAAATTTGTGTGTACCTGACGCCGCGCCTCGGTCGAACCCTGATCTCGAAAAAGCGGCTCTGGCTGCCAAGGGAGGTCAATGTCGCAAAGCAGGTAGAGATCGGAAGCTTGTAATCGTGCTTTTTTTAAAATCCAATCAGGTGACGCTTGGTAGTAGTATTTCGAGTAGATGACAGTCGAGAAGAGATCGGTGTCATGCAGGATTAGATTTTTGGCATTCTGAATCGCTTTATCTTGCAGACTTATTTGAGAAAGCGCGATCGGGACGACATCAGATGCCTGTAACTGCCGGGGGTGTTTTTCGACATATAGCCGGGCAGCCTCCTCGGAGTAAGTGCAGTCAAAAAATTCTGAGAGGCGTTGGGTTAAATGGGTTTTCCCAGTCGATTCACTGCCGATCACTACAATTCGAGTCAACGAAACGGTATTTTTCATTGATAGACTGCCTTAAAATTCACAATTATTCTTACAAAGTCAATTTAGTAGCTTACGTTATGTCGCTAAGAGTTGAGTAATCCACAAATTTCGCTCATGTCAAAATCCTGTTCTGTCATTGATCATCCGCTTGTGCAGCACAAACTCACGCTTATGCGTGATAAGAGATGCCCAGCAATACGCTTTCGACAACTCATTCGTGAAATTGCCGTCATTTTGGCGTATGAAGTAACGCGCGACTTGCCTTTGGAAGATATCGAGATCGAAACACCGCTTGAAACTATTTCGGCACCCATTCTGTCAGGCAAGAAAATATGTCTAGTTTCAATTCTTCGGGCCGGTAATGGCTTGCTTGATGGCATGTTAGATCTTCTTCCTTCCGCAAGAGTGGGGCACATTGGCCTTTATCGTGATCCAGAAACACTGGAGGCTATCGAGTATTACTACAAGGTACCCGACGATATCAGTGAGCGCCAGGTCATTATTGTCGATCCCATGTTGGCGACCGCTAACTCGCTTACAGCTGCTGTAACGCGTTTGAAAGATGATAGTCCGAGACAGCTAAAAGTCGCTTGTCTGCTGGCAGCGCCAGAGGGGATCAAGTCGTTTCATGATTCTCATCCCGAGGTGTCGATTACGACCGCTGCGCTTGATCGTCAACTGAACGAGCATGGCTATATTCTTCCGGGCTTGGGTGATGCCGGAGATCGGATCTTTGGAACACGCTGAAGAATGGAAATTTTAACGATGTTAACCGTTGGTTTGCCACGATTAAGCGCGTTCGTGGTTTCTGGCGTAACTCTTTTTGGTATGATTTTTTTTGCGGACCTTGCCGAGGGTAATGAACCGACGGTTTTCTCACTCACGCAGCAAGATTGGGAAATTGTTTTTCATTCAGAGCGGCGCGAAAGTTACCCTGGAGAGGCGCCTTATGAGGCGCTAGAGCGTGTGGTGTTGGTAACGGAGTATCATCTCGAAAAAGCGGGTCAAAAAATGGTGTGTTTTTTAAGTTACGACAGCCAAAAAGATCGTCAGAGTGAAACATGCGCGGTTCAATAGTACGAGCGAAATGGGAATTCAAACACTTTGAAATATGATTGAAGCGATACAAAATTTTTTTAAAACACGAATCGAAGCAAGAGAGGGTGATGAAGAGAAAGAAACCGCGGCTCGGGTTGCTGCTGCTGCATTGCTCTTTGAAGCTGCAATGTCAGATTATCAGCTCGACGATGTTGAGCGTCAGACGATCAAAGATCTCATTATCGAGCAGTTTAATCTTGATCGGACTGATGCGATGACTTTGATAGCCCTCGCGGAAAGTCAAGCGAAAGAAGCAACAGGCCTGCATGGTTTCACCACGCTAATTAATCAGAACTGGTCTGAAATAGAACGTGTGAACCTGATGGAGAAAATGTGGCGAGTGGTTTATGCCGATGGACGTCTTGATGATCATGAACTTCATTTAATGCGAAAAATCCAACGCTTACTTCATATTCCCCAGGTTGACTATGTTGCTGGAAAATTACGTAACAAGCCAAGTACCCCTTGAAGTGAGCGGTGAACACTGTGCTCGAGTGTTTTCCAGAACACCCCTCCGGCAATAAGCCGCTCGCGTCAACGTTGAGATGAACGAGGGGTGGCTCAACCATCCGGAATAATGACGATGTTTATAGTTGATCGCCTTTTCCGAGCTCGAATATTAACTAAAGAAATATTAATTAAGCCGTTCATAATCGTCACGGTTTTTTGCGTCAGTTTTGCTTTACATCTTTCAGCCAGTATTTTTAGCGAAGGGCGCACCCACCCGGATTCTGATTATCAAATCCTGGAGTTTGCTAATTTCAAGGTGGGTAATGAATCAAATTTAACCCTGCCGTGGGAGTTCTTTGACAAAATCAGGCCGGCCTTGCAGCCTGCGCTTGCGTTCGTTGTCCATAAATCCGTTGGCAATGGCGATCCGTTTCAAACCGCATTTCTTTTACGTCTCATGTCGGCGGTACTGGGCTTTGCGAGCTGTTGGTCTCTGTGTTTGTATGCCTTTCGTTGGCTCACGGAGAGATGGGCGCAGTATGCGCTGATTGTGCTGACAGGGTTTTTTTGGTTACTTCCAGTCTTGAACGCGCGATTTGCCTCTGAGACTTGGGCCGCTGCCTTTTTTGCGATGAGTATCGTGCTCGTACATCGCGCTTGTGAGAGGGGAGATCATCGGAGAATTGGCTGGGCGATCGTCTCTGGGCTCTGTCTTGCAATCTTGTTCTATCTTCGTTTTCCCGTCGCATTTGCGATTCTAGGGCTTGGACTGTGGGTTATTTTTATTGCCCGACCCGGCCTCAGGGTGCTCGGAGGCATGATGTTGGGGGTTGCGCTCGGCCTGACTCTGAATATTTTGATTGATTATTGGTTCTACGAAGAGTGGGTCATCACCCCCATTAACTACTTTGCGGCGAATTTGATTGAAGGCAGAGCTGCTGGCTATGGGCTGGATCCATGGTGGTACTTTATTGAAAAGATCTTTTTTCTGCTAGTTCCCCCGGTGAGCCTTTTTTTGATGTTGATGGTCGTGGTGGCTTGGCTAAGAAAACCAAAACATGTTTTGACTTGGGTAAGCGTTTTTTTTCTCGTCGGTCATTCGCTGGTGGGACATAAAGAAACCCGATTTTTATTTCCTATTATTTATCCATTGCTTATTATCGGGATTATTGGTGCACAGAGCCTGATGTGTCAGACACGGGGCAACTACGAACGCGTTAAAAACAAAAAGATCGTCAAATACGCCGTTTTTTATTTTTGCATTATCAATACGATGGCGCTGCTATTTACGACTTTTGCGCCCGCCAATCAAGAAGCCGTGATCCATAAATGGATTCATCAAAATAGTCCGCACCACTCGTTCACGCTTTTGACCTACCAGAAGCATCCGTATCATGACGGCCGTGGAACGGTGAGTTTTTTCAGATCCCCCAAGGCACAGTTTTTGCCCATCAATTCTGCGGATGAGCTTAACCGTGTCGTGAATAAAGGTGATCTGCCTGTTTATGTTTTCGTGCCATCGGTCTACGCGCCGATGGACTTAAGAACTCAATGCCCGAGGCTTCAATTAGAGGTGAGCGCTTTGCCCAACTGGCTTCGGGAATTGGATTTTGGATTGTGGTTTTCGGATCTGCGAATCTGGAGTATTTTTCGCTGTGGCTGATGAGGGTTGAAATAATTAATTGAAAGTCACAAGCCCGCATCTCAATTAAACTACCGTTATGGCTCGTTTCTCCCCGATGAACTGGTTCCGCACCCCAAAAGGCCGTTGGTTGCTTTGGGGCCTATTGACTGTTGCGATCGGTGCACTTTTCTACCGGTTCATGATTCATGATGGTGATTTTGATGTGTATTGGGCTTCCACGTTTCGTTTTATTCATGGTCTAAAGATTCATGTTTACGAGCAAAATGTATTCACCTACCCCACGTTTGCTTCGTTTTTACTCTTGCCGCTTTATCCGCTGGGATACTCCGCCGGCAAGATAGTATTTTTTATTCTGAATGTTGTGCTCTTGATCAGTGCGATCGCGGTTTGTCAGCGCAGAATTGTGGGTAATAGTTCGGTAAAAACGGCGGCGCTGGTTGTTGCCCTGTTTTTCTCGTTTCGATCGATTCTAGATGTCTTTAACAACCAGCAAACCGATATCATTATTTTTGCTTTGGTGAGTTTTGGAATCGCACTGTTCGCACGTTTTCCAATAGTAGGGACCAGCGTGATGGCGCTAGCAGCGGGACTCAAGGCGAACCCGCTGTTTATGATTTTATTGCCGATTTTTAAAAGGCGATGGTCGGCCGTTATCGTATTTCTTGTGCTGACCGTTGGCTTGATATTGGTGCCCGATCTTTCAAAATATGCGTTTACGGATAGTTGGACGGATTCTGAATTTATAGTGCCAGGATCCGTCATGCCAAAGCGGGGTGAGATTTCGCAGGGTCAATTTACCGCAGAGGCGCGAGATTCCGGGTTGTGGAGTTATTTGAGAGAGCACTATCACATGACGCTTTCGGCATCACCTGATGAGGTCCGATGGTGGCAAGATCGCGGTAGTGCAGGAAATCAGTCACTTTATAGAATTGTGGCTACTCACTTTGGAAAAGCAGTGCCCTCTAACTTCGTGCTGTTCGGATTATGTGCGTTATTTGGATTGCTGCTGATGCTTGCGACCCGAATTCGCGGGGACTCGGTATTCGTGCTCGGCGTACTTTTCTATACCGCGTTTGTGTTGATTGGCCCCCAGTCGTCAAAAGCCCACTTTATTGCATTTTTCGGACTGTTACTTTATTCGTGGCATGATGCGCTTGAGAAAAATTCCTGGGTCAAAAGTGCAATCTTGCTCGTGCTCTCGGTATTTTTGGGCGTCAAGGCCGCGGCTTATGCATTGCCGTCAGGATGGGTATCGCGGGATATTGTGGGTCTTGCGGCCGTTGGGTTGTGGTTGTATAGCTACTGCTTGTTTTTAATTTCTGGACATCAAAAAAATTAGAAATACTTATCTCCCAAAGCGCAAACGCCAAACCATTGTTAGCGCTTCTTGGAATGTTTGCCCCGACATTTTGGACTCTCCAATAGTTCGGTCGGTGAAATGTATGGGTACTTCAACCACTCTTAGTCCCGCTTGCAACGCACGCCATGTGGTTTCGATCTGAAACCCGTAGCCAATCGATTTAATTTGATCAAGATCGAGCGCTTGAAGTGCGTTCCGTTTAAAACACTTAAACCCGCCAGTGAGGTCATTCAACGATACGCCTAGGATTGTTTTTGCGTAAAGATTGCCGCCACGTGAGATGAGCAGCCGAGACAAAGGCCATCCCGTGACCCCGCCTCCTTTAGTCCATCGGCATCCCAGCGCAATGTCTGCAGTCTGCGTCGCTGCAAGTAGCCGCGGCAAATCGGCAGGATTGTGGCTAAAGTCGGCATCTATTTCAAAAACGTGACTATAGTCACGTTCCAGCGCCCAAGCGAAACCTGCTAAATAAGCCCGTCCAAGACCTGCTTTGGACTTGCGATGCATGACCTTTATCTGCGGATCAATTGAAGCAAGATGATCGGCTAGGTTCCCCGTGCCATCGGGAGAATTGTCATCAATTACGAGAATGTCAGCAGAAGGTAATGCTGACCTGACCGCGCTCACAAAGAGCTCAAGGTTGCCGCGCTCGTTAAATGTCGGCACCAGCACAAGGGGATGGGTCATAGGTTCGAAGTGTACTGTGGATTAGTTTGCAGCAGACAGTGATAATCTTAATCGATATATGACTAATATCGTAATTTTCTAATGACTGATTTGGTTTTGCTCAGCTAAAGATAGTGAAAAAATCTTCATTCCTTGATAACCAAAATATATTGGCATTCGCTCACCGGGGAGATAGCGAGGCAGCACCTGAAAATACCGCCGCGGCTTTTCAGAGTGCCGTTGATCTTGGATTTCGATATCTTGAGACCGATGTTCACTGCACCCGTGATGGCGTACTCATTGCCTTTCATGACGATCGACTTGATCGAGTGACCAATCAGAAAGGACGCATACAAAAGCTCAATTACGTGGATGTGGCTTGTGCCCGTGTCGATAATTGTGAGCCGATTCCTTTAATGGAGGAACTGCTCGGCGATTTTCCAGAGGCTCGTTTTAATATTGACCCAAAATCAGATACAGCGGTGCGGCCGTTGATTGAGATTATCAAGCGAACCGGTTCTGAAGATCGTGTCTGTGTTGGCTCATTTTCAGACCATCGATTGCGCCAGATCCGGTCTGCGCTACCACAAGTGTGTACGTCGATGGCAACCTATGAGGCGGCAAGAGCAAAATTAAACAGTCTTGGCGTTCGACTGGGATCATTAAGCGCAAACTGTGCGCAGGTACCAGTGAGATGGAATGGCGTTAGCGTTGTCGATCGCCGCTTTATCCAAACCATGAAAGGGCAAGGTATCCCCGTTCATGTTTGGACAATCAATGACGGATCGGAAATGCATCGTCTATTGGATATGGGTGTGGACGGTATCATGACAGATCGTCCGTCGGTTTTGAAAGCAGTGCTTTTAGAGCGAGGTAGCTGGAACTAGTACTTAAAAGACTTGCTGTCGATTAGTCAACGCTGTTTTGGGTTCGATTGCTAAGGTACTCAGGGCGATCATCGTCGAGAAGAATTGAATGTGCGGGGCCTTTAAGATCTTCAAATTGATCTTTATTCACAGCCCAGATAAAGCTGCTGATCGCGATGCCAACCAAAAGTAAAGCAAGGGGAATCAGCAGGAAAATGATGTCCATAAGTGTTGAAAAGAGACCCAGCAGGTTGGTCACGGCTTAAGTTAAGAAGGGGAGGAGTCAACCTGAGCTTGATCTGCCCTGCTGGGTCAATTCAGTCTTTTTCTGTGATTCAGCACTGGTTTTATGAAACAAGTGAGCATCATATTCAAATTGAAAAAAACATGTTTTGATCTAGATCAATTATCTGTCAGCTAGGCGTTCCAATATCAAAATTTCAATGATTTTTTATTTTAGGACTCAACTCATTAATAGATCAGAACATGACTTCAGTCATGTTTGAGGATTTTCCTTATTGGTACGATGTATTTTTACTCTTGACTGTAGTGGCTCTTGTCAGATTCTTCGACTCAAAGTGGAAAGTTACCGACATCAAACTTTGATGTTGATCTTGTTCGGCGCTACAACGGTTCTGGGCCGCGTTATACGTCATATCCTACTGCGCTGCAGTTTACGGCAGACTTTAATGCCAAGCAGTTGAGGGAGGTAATCGATTTAAGCAATGAGCAGTTAGTGCCAGATCCATTGTCTCTTTATGTTCATATTCCTTTTTGTTCCAAGCTATGCTTTTACTGCGCTTGTAATAAAGTAATCACTCGTAACAAAAATCGTGCCGTTGATTATCTCGAGCGTCTCCATGAAGAAATCAGTAAATACGGGAAAATTTTTGATGATGATCGAGAATTGGTTCAGCTTCACTTGGGGGGAGGGACGCCAACGTTTCTCGAAACCAATCAGATAGACCGACTGTTTTCGCATATTGGAGATAATTTTCGACTGAGCAAGGATCTGGCTCGAGATTTCTCGATTGAAATTGACCCACGAACTGTCAATATCGAGACGCTGGACTGTCTTCGTGAGATTGGGTTCACGCGAATCAGTATGGGAGTGCAAGATTTTGCGCCAGATGTGCAGAAAGCTATTCATCGGGAGCAATCAAGCGACGAAACGCTGGCTTTAATAGCCCACGCTCAAGCGATAGGCTTTGCATCGACGAATGTTGACTTGATATACGGGCTCCCGTTGCAAACTGCCGCCGGGTTCGGGAAAACGTTAAATCAACTGCTCGCAGTAAGACCGGAGCGTCTCAGTATATTTCACTATGCGCATCTGCCCGATCGATTTAAACCGCAAAGAAAAATATGTGAGTCCCAACTGCCAGGAAGCGACGAAAAACTGAATATCCTGAATGGGGCGATATCGCAGTTGACACAGGCCGGTTATGTTCACGTTGGGATGGATCATTTTGCACTTGTTGATGATTCATTGGTCAGCGCGCTCCAAGACGGATCTTTGCAAAGAAACTTTCAGGGTTACTCGACTCATGCGCGCAGTGATCTGATCGGTGTGGGTGTGAGCGCGATTAGCCACATAGGCAATAGCTTCAGTCAAAATACCAAGACCCTTTCAATTTATCAGAATCATCTCGACGAAGGACGGATGCCAATCGACCAGGGGCTAAGGTTAAGTCAAGATGATATTTTGCGAAAACGAGTTATTGAGCAGTTGATGTGCTCTACAGAAGTTAATCTTGATAAGGCCCTGAAGGGCTTTGATTGTGATGCTGCAAGTTATTTTGCAGATGAGCTCAGAAACCTGCGACCCCTTGAGGCGGACCGACTCATTGAGCTTACATCTCCTAACGTCATCAAGGTGACCCAGAAAGGGCGATTTTTTCTGCGGAATATTTGCATGATTTTCGATCAATATCTCTCAAAAAAAAGAGATCTTAACCATTATTCGAAAGTGATTTAGCATTGAAATCGCAATGGCTTTCTCGGACGCCAGCTTCGATTATGGTCAAAAACGTTTTAAGGTACGCGCTCCAGCGAGCGGCTATCGACGCGCTTGTGTAATTCAGCTAAATCGATGAGATCAATGTGTCGCCCTTCTACTGCAATCAGCCCTAAATCGGTCAGACGCCCAAAAAGTCGACTTACGGTTTCGGGCGCGAGCCCCAAGTAGTTCGCGATATCGTGCCGGGACATGGGTAAATTAAACTGCGTTTTCGAAAAATTCCGATCAGAAAATCGTTTTGATAAATTGACAAGAAATGTGATTAGCCGGTCTTCTGCCGCGCGTCGTGCAAGCAGTAAGAGCATGGATTGATCAGCACTTATTTCTCTTGCCATTACCCGGTAAAGTTCACGATGAAGACTCGGGACGTCGCGTGAGATCTCGTCAACAGAGTCCAGAGGTAATTCACAAATGGTGGTTCGTTCTAGCGCTACGGCAGTGCAAGTATGTCCTTTATTAATGCCATCAAAACCGAAAAGCTCGCCTGGCATTGAAAACCCAATTATTTGATCTTCCCCGTCCGGAGTTGATGCAATAAGCTTAACGGCGCCCGATTTGATGGCGTAAAGGCTTCGAAAACGATCACCGTCCCGGTAAATATTTTCGTTTCGCTTAAGAGGCGCCCGCTGGCCCACAATCGATTCGAACTGGGAGATTTCCTTCGGGTCTAGGCCTCGGGGGAGGCATAATTCTGCGAGGCTGCAGTCGTGACAAGATAGCTTGCCGTCCGCTAATTGATCTACGAGCGATTGCAATATGGCTCCTAAGGTATTTTTTTAATCAATCGAATAATACTTCGCCCTAGAAAAAGTGTCGACCTGAATATTCAAATTGCCAGGCCATAGGAATCGATTATTCGTTATATTTTTTTGTCGGCATTGTTATGCCAAAGAACGAAGGGAGAGCCAGCCCTTTAGTCGATTCAAATTGTCGATGAATCAAATATCTTAATTGTTAAAAACGCCCACAGTATCAATGACTTCTTTACTGCCGGAAAAAATCGGGTCCACAAAAGATATCTTCGACCGGATGGTCATTCAACTGATGGGGGCGTGAGATCCCAAATAAAGTAAGAAGTCCGAAGGTCATGATGATCAAGCCGACCAGTTGTCTTACTTTTTTATGGCGAGTAAATGTGAGCAAAATCTTACTGGCAAACCCCATCGTAACCAACATTGGAAGGGTCCCAATTCCGAATGCCCCCATCATGGCGCCACTTCGTAGCGGATCTGCACTTGTCATTGACCAAATTAATGTCGAGTAGACCAAGCTACATGGTAGCCAGCCCCAAATTAGTCCAAGAGAAATAGCTTGCCGCATTCCAGCGATAGGAATTTGGCGCCGCCCCCATGGCTCAATTCGCGACCATAACTTCGCGCCAAATTGTTCTAGAGTTTCTAATCCTCGCCACCAGTTAGAAATATAAAGTCCAAGTGCAAACAGAAATAATCCTGACATGATTATCCCGACCGACTTGACGTGATTGGGAGAGAAAAAATTTAGCGCAGAACTTCCGAGGAAGCCCGCCAATACACCCGCTAAAGAATAGCTGATGATTCGACCAAGATTGTAGGCAAGGAGAAGTTTCCAAAGTTTTTTACGCGATTCTGTATTTGAGAAACCCGATAGCGCACCCACGATTCCGCCGCACATTCCAACACAATGAACAGATCCGAAAAATCCAATGAGAGCGGCGCCTACGACGTTGAGATCGATGACCATATCTCTAGGGAGCGATTGATGGAAGCAGTTCCATTGTCGATGAGGCGTTTAGATCAACCATGCCAACCAGTCGCCACACTGGTGTCTCGATTTGGACCACCCAGCGTTTTTGATTAACCTTCGACATATTTCCATGGAACCGCCCGTCTGGACCACGTCGTAAGAAAAAATCCTGATCATGACCTGATTTAGTGGGGTGTATCAGCGAGAGTGACAACTTCTCTACCTGTTGGATCGTTTCTCCGGATAAATCTACGCTGACGATTCCGGTGTCAAGATCAAAAAATAAATTTGCCCGTAAAAAAGAGTCCCTCGCGGCCTCATCTCGCGCAAGCACTTGATTGATATGTTTGCCGTGCTGGTAATAATCATCCACGACCAAGCCGTCATAAGAGCGAACTGCTAGGGTAAACATGGTTATACCCACAATAACGGATGTTGCGGGAATGCCAATTAAAAGCCACACAAAAGGTACCGAATACCATGGAGCATTTTTTGTTCGAGTGGAGGGAGTGAAATTCATAGGTCAGAAGGTCCAATAAAGCGGGCAGATTTGGATAAGCGATATCGCAGGTCATCGCTTTCTACAACAAAAATAAATTCTGAGACTCGTTTTTTGAGAGTGTCGGGGTCGGCCCGCACACGTATTACGGTGCTTCGCACTTCTCCTTTTGAAACCGAAATGTAGCGATCTTCTTGAAGCACTTCAGCTTTTTCGAGCCCGATAGCTGAAACAGAAAAGTAGGTGTGATTCAAACCTTTATTGATTATTTTTAGCGTGTAAACATTCTCGACCATTTTGTTGTTTGTTTCACGATACAGAGAGTTTCGATCGCGGATGACGTCAACCGATACAGGACTGCGCGTCGCAATGCCGATCACTACACCCAAGAAGAGAAACACGAGCAAGACCCCGTAGACCACTATTCGGGGACGGATAATTTTTGTTTTCTCACCTTCCAGTGATTTTTCTGTTGTGTATCGAACCAGTCCGGTGGGATAGCCCATTTTTTTCATAACCCCATTACAGGCATCGATGCATGCTGCACAACCGATGCACTGGTATTGCAGTCCGTCCCTGATGTCGATCCCGGTCGGACAGGCCTGAACGCAGAGTGTGCAATCAATACAGTCGCCCAGATTTTTACTGGCGGGATTGATTGCCCGACTACGCGGACCTCTAGGTCCCCCCCGGGCCTTATCAAAAGAAATAACGAGAGTATTGCGATCAAACATAGCGCTCTGGAAACGAGCATAAGGGCACATGTAAGTGCATACCTGCTCACGCATCCAACCTGCATTTCCATAGGTTGCAAAGCTATAAAAAATTACCCAAAAAGATTCCCATGGGCCTGTTTTCAGTGCCATCAGCTTTGGTGCCAACTCCAACACGGGGGTGAAAAAGCCCACAAAAGTAAAACCGGTCCAAAGTGAGAATATCAACCAAATACTGTGTTTTAAAAATTTTTTTAAAATTTTTTTCGTATTCCATGGCATTGCGTCAAGTTTGATTCGGCTATTTCGATTTCCCTCGATGCGTCTTTCGATCCACATGAATGCTTCAGTCCAAACAGTTTGTGGACATGCATAACCACACCAAAGTCGCCCGGCAAGCGCCGTAAAGAAAAATAGTGAAAGCGCGGCCACTATTAGAAGGCCCGCTAAATAGATAAAATCCTGCGGCCAGATAGTGAGAGAAAAAAAATGAAACTTTCGATCGGGTAAATCAAGAAGGATAGCTTGTTGACCATTCCATCGAATCCAGGGGGTGAGGTAATAAGTACCCAGTAGAGTCAATACAGCAATATTTCTTAGCCAGGCAAAAAGGCCATGAACCTTTCTAGGATATATTTGCTGCCTCTTAGCGTAGAGATGCCGGTCAATTAACGAGTCAGAATTTTTGACTGGATTAACATTAATTGACATCAAATTAATTCTTTATTTTCCGATTATTGAAAGTGTCCGTTGGTCGGAGAAAAAAGCAAGTCATGAGGGATGATGATGCTGTAAGCGCCCAAAAAATAAAAAAACCAACACCATAAGATGCGAGTCGAGATAGATTTGGAAACCATGTTGGTGCCATTAGAGTATGGGGATCAAAGATAGCGAAAAAAATTGTTGTTGCCGCTCCGGCGAAAAGAAATGAAGGCCAGAGCACTGAGATAATGCGCTGAATGCGTGGAGGATAATCCCTGGTCAGGATGGGTTGTCGGTTATCAATTTTCATCGCTATGAGTCAGGAGGATTCGTTTTTAGCAAAGGCGCGGTCACGTGAAAAATAGGGCACGCTAGGGATTGAGGCTCACGATGTACGCGGCGAGAAGATGAACTTTATGCTCGCCTAAGAAACTTTGGTGACCTGGCATTTGCCCGCGCCGCCCAACGGCGATGCTACGGTGTATTGATTCACGCGATCCACCATAAAGCCAGGTCATGTCTGTAAGATTCGGCGCGCCAACTGCTGGGTTGCCAGTTCCATCGACTCCATGACAGCCAATGCAGAATGTTTGAAACTTTTCTTGACCTGAGAGTAGTTGGTCAGCGTTAACCTCCTGACCTGAAAGGCTCAGTACATATTCAGTCACATCGTCGACACCCTGTGTGCCCCCGAGTGGTGTGGCCCACCCTGGCATTATTCCAATTCGACCGTCAAGAATGGTTGATTTAATTTGTTTGGGATCGCCACCCCAAGACCAGATACCATCTCGCAAATTTGGAAAGCCGACAGCACCTCTTGCGTCAGAGCCGTGACAGGTTGAGCAATAACTTGCAAACAGTCGTTCTGCGGTGCGCATAGCGACTTTATCTTTGGCTAAAAGTGCTAAATCAGTTTTTTGATAACGGGCAAATAAAGGCGCATATTCGTCTTCGGCCTGCGCCATCTCTATTTCATACCGCTCGGCGGACGTCCAGGCTAGCGTGCCGGCGAAGGAGCCAAGACCAGGATAAAGTACCAGGTAAATTAGTCCCCAAACAATAGTGATTAGGAAAAGATTCAACCACCATGCAGGCAGCGGATTGTTATATTCGGTTAGATCGACGTCCCAAATGTGACCTGTGGTTTCGCTGCCACTGCCGGATCCTTTTCCACTCATATTCCCAAGAACGAGCCAAGCGCATGCCAAAATGCCGAGTACCGTCGGGATAGCAATGAACCAACTCCAGAACTGGTTCACGAAGTCAGCCATTAAATTTCTCCGTTTGGGATTGAACATTCTCGTCCGTCGTTTCATCTTCGAGTGGAATGACAGATGCCACATCAAAGTCATGCTTTCTTTTTTTACTGAAGGCCCAAAGTACGATCGCGATGAATATAAAAAACATCACGATTGTCCAAGTAATATGAAATAAAGTCATTTCAACGCCGGGTTTTGATGCGGATTCCAAGAACTTGAAGATAGGCGATCATGGCATCGAGCTCTGTTTTCTCATTGACCATCGAGGGTGCTTGGGCAATGTCCTCGTCGCTGTAGGGCAGCCCTAATTTTCTGAGCGCTTGCATATGCTTTTGAATGCTTTCGGGATCGAGCGCTGTGCTATCCAACCAGGGATACCCTGGCATGATTGAATCAGGAACAACATCTCTTGGATTGATCATATGTATTCGGTGCCAATCATCGCTGTATCGCCCACCGATTCGGGCGAGATCTGGCCCCGTCCGTTTTGAACCCCATTGAAAGGGATGGTCGTATACGAATTCACCGACGACTGAATAATGCCCATAGCGTTCGGTTTCCGCACGGAAGGGACGAATCATCTGGGAATGGCAGGACATGCATCCCTCGCGCTGGTAAATATCTCGTCCAGCGAGTTCGAGGGCTGTGTAGGGTTTAAGTCCAGCCACAGGTTCCATTGTTGAGCGTTGAAAAAAAAGTGGGACAATTTCGACCACTGCTCCCACGCTAATAGTGATGACGGTAAGAACAATCATCCAGAAAATATTGGTCTCAGTTTTTTGTTGTAATGACATCGATCAGATTCCCTGATGAGCCAAGGGTGGGATTTGAGCCTCGACAGTTTTTGCACCTTTGATAGTGCGGAAAATGTTGTATGCCATTAGCAGCATGCCACTAAGATAAAGAATGCCACCCAGTAATCGAACAACATAGTAAGGATGCATCGCTTGTACCGTTTCGATAAAACTGTAGGTTAGTGTTCCATCAGCATTAACGGCCCGCCACATCAGACCCTGCATAACACCGGAAATCCACATCGCAGCGATGTAGAGCACGATACCGATTGTCGCAACCCAGAAATGTGTTTCGATCAGTTTTTTACTGTAGATCTCACGGTCGAATAGGCGTGGTATTAAAAAATAAACAGCGCCAATCGAAATCATTCCGACCCAACCCAGGGCGCCAGAATGAACATGCCCAATTGTCCAGTCGGTGTAGTGCGAAAGAGCGTTAACCGTTTTGATCGACATCATGGGTCCTTCGAACGTAGACATGCCATAGAACGAAATTGAAACTACCAAAAATTTAAGAATGGGGTCGGTGCGTAATTTTTGCCATGCGCCTGATAGCGTCATAATCCCGTTGATCATTCCCCCCCAGCTTGGAGCGAGAAGAATGACCGAAAAGACCATGCCCAACGACTGGGTCCAGTCTGGAAGTGCTGTGAAGTGAAGGTGGTGAGGTCCGGCCCAGATGTATGTAAAGACGAGCGCCCAGAAGTGCACAACCGATAGGCGATACGAATAGATAGGTCGACCTGCCTGCTTGGGCATGAAGTAGTACATGATTCCGAGAAAACCAGCGGTCAGAAAGAAACCAACGGCGTTATGGCCATACCACCATTGAATCATTGCATCTTGGACACCGGCAAAAGCCGAGTATGATTTTGTCAGGCTGACAGGAATGGCAATGCTATTGACGATATGTAGAAAAGCGATTGTGATGATAAATCCGCCAAAGAACCAGTTTGCAACATAAATATGCCGGATTTTTCTTCGCATAATTGTCCCGAAAAAAACGACCGCATAAGCGACCCAGACAATAGTGATCAGGATATCAATTGGCCACTCCAGTTCGGCATACTCTTTTGACGCGGTATATCCAAGGGGCAGAGTAATTGCCGCAAGGACGATAACCACTTGCCATCCCCAAAAAGTAAACGCGGCGAGGCGATCGGCAAAAAGACGAACGTGACAAGTGCGCTGAACAACATAGTAAGAGGTAGCGAACAGAGCTGAGCCACCAAATGCAAAAACAACGGCATTCGTATGCAATGGCCGTAATCGGCCAAAAGTCAGCCAAGGGATGTCAAAATTTAAGGCCGGCCAGGCAAGTTGAGCGGCAATAAAAACCCCTACGAGCATTCCGATGATTCCCCACACAACGGTCATAATGGTGAACTGTCGAACCACATCATAGTTATAGGTTTGTTCTTTGTTCATTTTTAATCCCCTACGAAAAATGAAGTGCGTAGTCAAAATTTTAGGCTTGCCGTTAATCGACACCATCTCGACTAAAAAATTTTTATCAAGGTCCGCAAAAAATGGATATCGAACCTGATGTTTGCAGAATCTAGTCTTGAGTTATGATCGCTTTGGATCGTTAGTCTCAAAGTAAAGTCCAGCTGTAATGCTAGTGATTCTTCAGATTTCAGTTATTGATCAGGATCAAGTTTGATTAAAAAATTGCCAGAACCATCCGTTGCGCACGATGTATTGGACTCTTTGCCGCCAGACGGCGGACGCTCATGTTTTCATTGCGGGCTTCCGCTGGTACCCGGCGAAAAACAGTTTTTTGCACAGATCGAGGGCCGGCAACTTCTAATGTGTTGTCAGGGATGTGCTGCAGTAGCTGGGGCGATAAGCCAAGCAGGTTTATCCCACTACTATCGCCAGAGGTCGGCAACTGCATCGAAGGCCCAAGATCCGGATTTAGTAGAACGCCAGAAGCTCACCGTGTTTGATAATCCACTAGTGCAACGAAGTTTCGTGACGACTTCTGATGACAAAACGCATGCGGCAGCATTAATCCTCGAAGGCATCCACTGTGCTGCGTGCGTTTGGCTTAATGAGCAGCACCTTCAAGGGTTAAAAGGTGTCATTGAAGTGCGAGTGAACTACGCGACCCACCGGGCCCAGATCCGTTGGGACAATAAGCAGATCCTACTCAGTCAGATCATGCAGGCCGTTCGTGATATCGGATACGAAGCACGCCCGTATGATCCGGGGCGTCACCAGCAATTAATGAGTCTCGAGCGCAGTAAGATGTTGAAGCGATTGGCGGTGGCAGGCGCGATGGGTATGCAAGTAATGATTCTTGCGGTCGCTTTATATAGCGGTAAATGGTCAGGCATTGAGGATCACTATCGAGAGTATTTTCAGAAACTCAGCCTTTTGCTAACGATGCCTGTACTCCTTTATTCTGCGAAACCATTTTTTAGTTCTGCTTGGCGAGATGTTTCTTGCGGTCGAGCGGGTATGGATGTCCCGGTGACAGTTGGTATCTCACTGGCGTTTGCGGCAAGCTTGTTATCGGTCGTGACTGGCGACGGTGAAGTCTATTTTGACTCAATCTGTATGTTTGTATTCCTGTTGCTTGGAACTCGAACATTAGAACTAGCGGCACGAAAGCGAGCGGCAGACGCTATCGACGCTATAGGCCAGATTGATCCAATTTCGGCGATTCGAATTAATCGTAAAGGGGGGCTAGAGGAGATTGCAGCAGTCGAGTTGACCATCGGTGACCAAGTCATTGTGCGGCCAGGCGAGACAATTCCAGCGGATGGATTAATTATTGCAGGGCATTCAAGTGTCGATGAAGCAGTACTTACTGGCGAGGCGATGCCAAGATTGAGATCTAAGAACGATGAGGTCATTGGCGGCAGTATTAATATTGACAGCGCAATTACAGTTGAAGTCACTCGAACGGGCGCCGACGCGACCCTATCACAGATTCAACAACTCCTTGATCGAGCCCTGGCCAGTAAGCCACAGATTTCCCAACTCGCTGATCGCATTAGTGGCATTTTTACAATCTCGGTTTTGTTTTTGGCAACTGTGGTTGCTTTTTCTTGGTGGCAAGTCGGAGCCTCGGACTGGCTTTCGATAGCGGTCTCGGTGCTAGTCGTCTCCTGTCCATGCGCACTCTCACTCGCCACACCTGCCGCAATAACAACAACAGTAAGTCATCTCATGGGAAAAGGTGTGTTGTTAACACGTGCAGATACCATTGAAAAACTTGGGGGTGTTAGTAAGGTCGTTTTCGACAAGACCGGGACCTTAACGGCAGGTCAGCTTCAATGTACTTCAATCAATACGCTAGCGGATGCTAATCACAGCGATGTTTTTGATATCACCGTTGCGTTAGAAAAGTACAGCGAACATCCTGTCGGACAAGCGATTGTTCGATATGGTGAAGTCGGCCAAGCACTTGTCGTAAAGAATTTAATCAACGAGCTGGGAGGTGGCGTATGCGGAGAAATCGATAACCGAAGATACTATGTGGGCTCCCCCTTATTTATCAAACGAAAGGTCGGTTTAGTAGATCCAGATATTGAGCAATCGACACAAACAATCGCCTTGCTTGCGGATGAAGCCAAGATCCTTGCGAGCTTTTCTTTCTCAGATGAGCTGCGTCCGTCAACACCCGAATTAATTAGGCGACTAAAGATTATGGGGATTCGCACAGGAATTTTGTCTGGAGATCATCAAACGGCGGTATGCGCTGTAGCGAGAAAACTTGAAATTCACACTGCGAAGTGGCAGCTCACTCCACAGGATAAGTTAGCCGAGATTCACTGCGACCAAAAAAATGGCGAGACAGTGGCGATGGTTGGTGATGGCGTTAACGATGCGCCAGTACTTGCAGGGGCAAATGTGTCGATTGCAGTGCCACGGGCTTCGCCACTTGCTGTTGCAACAGCGGATGTTGTGTTACTTGCGGAGGACATTGGACTTGTTGCCTCAACGATTGCGCTGGCGCGTCGATCAATTCAGATTATTCGCCAGAATTTAGCGTGGGCACTTGTCTACAATTTACTCGCGTTACCAGCAGCCGCTGCGGGTTTTGTACCTCCGTGGTTGGCAGCGATCGGAATGTCAGCGAGCTCTTTAATCGTTATCGGCAATGCTTTGCGTCTTAGATAAATTTGAAATTATCTATCAGGATAGCAAAGTGATCTGAATACAACACACAACAGTCGCTAATCAATTCAACCTAGGTAAAAACCGACGGTTTGATTCTTTTCACCTAAATATTGTTCTAGATCAAGTGTTTTTAGGCGGGGTGTGACTATGCTTCCTAGATTACTTTAGCGGAGCGACTAAATGGAATCCTTATACACGCCCTACAAGATTTTTCACTTTCCTGACAAACTCAAGACACTGTCTCGCAGTAACGCGTCTTTATCTGCACCTATACATGTAAGAATTAAGCCGACTAATTTATGCGCCCATCACTGTTGGTATTGCGCTTATCGGGCTGAAAGTCTTGAGTTAGGCGCTGATATGGTTGAAAGAGATCATATACCGGCAGAAAAGATGCAAGAGATTATCTCGGATATGGAAGAAATTGGCGTGCAAGCAGTCACCTTTAGCGGAGGAGGTGATCCCTTCTACTATAAGACATTTCTGGAAACCGTTAAAAGGCTCGCGGAAGGCCCCATAAAATTTGCATCGCTTACAAATGGTGCTCGCCTCTCCGGCGAAGTTGCTGAAGTGTTTGCGCATCATGGCACATGGTTGCGGATATCTCTAGATGGTTGGGACGATGTTAGCTACTCTAGATACCGCGGTGTGAGAATTGGTGAGCATTCGAAACTTCTGAGAAATCTATCGACGTTCAAACAACTTGGTGGAGACTGTCATTTGGGAGTAAGTCTTATTGTCGATCAAGATAATGCGCGACACGTTGAAGAGACGATTAGGCGATTGCAGGATATTGGTGTGAATAGCGTTAAAGTGGCGCCTTGTATAACTAGCAACGACGGAGCACTTAGTAATCAGTACCATAAGCCGATTTTTTCTTTAGTTCGATCACAGTTGGAAAGATTAAAATCGCAGAATTATGATGAATCGTTTGAAATTTTTGATGCGTATCATGAGTTAGATAGTAAGTTCGGTAAATCCTATAGTTGGTGCCCTTATTTGCAAATTCTCTGTGTCATTGGTGCTGATCTGAACGTTTATTCCTGTCAGGACAAAGCTTATACAAAGAAAGGGTTACTTGGTTCCTTAAAAAATAAAACGTTCTCTGAGTTTTGGTTCGAAGGAAAAGAGAAGTTTTTTGGCATTGATCCCCGCAGGGACTGTAAACACCACTGTGTAGCGAATAAGAAAAATCACATGCTAGTTAACTATCTGGCTGCAAATTTAGACCACCTATTTTTTGTCTGAGCTTATCGTGGTTCATATGGTTTTCGCTCGAAATTGTCTGAAATTCAGTTAACGTTGTTAATTTGAGACAAGTCTAATGATGTTCTAGTGTGATTCTTTTACCAACCGGAAAAAAAACATTCCGGCAAAAAACAGTAACGCGATCGAAAGAATGCCGAGGCGAGGGTTCCCCGACAGATGGGCGATAGTGCCCATCATTACAGGTCCAAAAACAGCCGCGGCTTTTCCAACAACGTTGTAAAAACCAAAAAATTCTGCATTTTTATCTGCCGGAATGAGTCGGCTAAACATGGATCGACTAAGCGCCTGGATGCCGCCCTGCACTAATCCGATCACCGCCGCGAGTATGTACATTTGGAGAGCGGTTTCCATAAAAAAAGCATAAATAGTGACGCCGACATAAACCCAGATACAAACCCAGATGCCGCGTTGAGCGCCGTAGCGTTCTCCAAGGCGTCCGAAAACAAGTGCGGCCGGAAATCCAATAAATTGAACCAGCAGTAGCGCCGTGATCAGGTTATCAGATGAAAGGCCGATGGATAGTCCAAAATCGACCGACATCCTCACGATCGTGTCAACGCCGTCGATATAAAGCCAATAGGCCAGCAAAAACATCCATACATTTCGGAATTGCGAGATACTTCTTGCAGTCGTCGCAAGTGCCGCAAAGGTCAATTTAAAGTTAACACGGCGTCGTCCTGCCTTTGGCAAGGGTTCTTCGACATATAAAAAAAGCGGTATTGAGAAGAGTGTCCACCACACCGCGACACTAATAAAAGACCATCGGACGCCCTCCGCGGCATCGGCTAGCCCAAAAAAGTGAGGCTTTAGCGTCATCAGGACATTTACAAGAAAAAGAAGACCACCGCCCAGATATCCCAAAGCAAAACCAAGCGCAGAAACACGATGGCGCTTGTTAGGGGGTGCAACGATCACCAGAAGTGCATCGTAGAACGTGTTTGCGCCCGAAAATCCAACGACCGCAATGGTATAAAGAAGGATCGCGAAGGGCCACATGCCGGCCTCAACCAAATACAAAGCGCCCGTTGCCAGAATACCTAGACTCGCAAATCCAGCGAGCATTCGTTTGCGCAACCCACCGGTATCAGCCATCGCACCTAAAACAGGCGCGAGTATGACAATAACAAGACTGGCGAGTGAGTTCCCGATGCCAAGATAAAATGTACTTTCGGTGATTACAGCGTCTTGGCTCCAGTACTGCTTAAAAAAAATGGGAAAAAAACCAGCCATGACTGTGGTTGCAAACGCCGAATTCGCCCAATCATATAGCGCCCAAGAGATGGTTCTTTTTCGTGGCGAAGCATTCATTGCAGGCTTGCGAATAATTTAATCGAGGTGAACTTGATTTACGTTGGGAATCTGTAATCCTACACGAGAGTAATTGGAAAAACTTTCTGTCGTTTAATCAGTTTGGAAACACTCAAGCCATCTTATTTACCGATTGGTAGGCCTTCATCTTTCCACCCTAGGATGCCGCCCGCGACGCTAGCGACTTTCTCATAGCCTGCTTGACGCAGAATATTGACAGCCATTGCGGAGCGGCGGCCTGATCGACAAATGGCCATTATTGGCTTGTCTGACGGGACTTCGCTCACACGGTCTTGCAACTGTCCTAGCGGGATACTCGCGTTGGTGTTAACTTTTTCGCCTGGGATACGCTCTTCGGCCTCCCGAACATCAAGAAGATAGACATTCGGTAAATGTTCTGCGACCCAGGTTGATTCAACCTCCATAACCCCGGCAAATGTTGTCTTTACCGGCGCCCAGTCAGGCTCTGCTGGCATTGACTCGGGCTTTCCGCTGGTCATATTGGCGGGCAGTGCAACGTCAATATGTTTTGGGTGAGGCAGTCGCATCGCGCTCATGTAACCTACAAAATCTTTGCGGCTCGCATTCCCGCCTATTCGAGCGTTATATTTTTTCTCTTCTTCGACCGAGCTTACCGTCCTGCCGTTGTAATCATGGCCAGGATAAATTAAACACGAGGCAGGGAGCGATAAAATCTGATCGTTAATCGAGTCAAATAATGTGTTGGCATTACCCTGTTGAAAATCTGATCGCCCGCAGCCGCGGATTAAAAGTGCGTCGCCTGTGAATGCGTGTGACTGATTGTGAGTGACATAAGTCAAACAGCCATCGGTATGTCCGGGGGTCTCACGAACCCCCAGATATTGATCGCCAAATCTTATTTGATCTCCGTGGACAAGTTTAATATCGACATTCGCCGCACCAATTTTTTTTGAAGCCGAAATTTGACAACCTGTCTTTTCTTTTAGTATCCAGGCACCGGTTACATGGTCAGCGTGACAGTGGGTGTCTACGGTATAAACTAATTTAAGATCAAGCTCACGAATTAAAGCAAGATCCCGGGTGGTCTGCTCAAACACCGGATCGATGATGACCGCTTCGCGAGAATTGTGGTCTGCGATGAGGTACGTATATGTCGAAGAACTGGAATCAAATAATTGACGGAATATCATATTTTTCATTACCCTAAAGCGTGTGTAAGCTGGATAGTCTTTTGGAATTTTCTATAAACAAGTGAGTGAACATGCCTTTATCTTTTTATAAGCACCAATGTTTCAACAGGGGTGTGGCCAAGTTCGGTTAGAGAGCGTCTTGTGATCTCGCTGCGTTGACCGCTTCGGTAATACAGAACGAGCGGTTTTTTAAAATTAAGATTTTGTTGAGCCTGTTCGAGTTGATTAAACGGTAAATTGTGGCGCCAGATAGCGCGCTGTCTGCGGATTCTGAGGGGCTGCGAACATTGACGAATTACTCGCTTTTTTGTAACGCGCAAGTGCGTTCGTCACAGGGCGGCAGAGGGGTTAAGTATTGGTTCACGATTTTTTTAAATAAGTAAATAATTAAAAACTAATATAAGAAAAGCACAGCCAGTTGTCAACAATGTCACCTATAAATTCGTTCATCTATTTTTTGGAATCAAGACTCAACCGCCGGACTTGAATGTTGTTGCAGGATAGGTCAATCTGTAAACGTGACCTAGTTATCTGCTGCGATTGAGGAAATTTTATGAGTGAAGGATTCAAGGGGGGCTGTCTTTGTGGCGCCGTTTCTTTTGAGTGTTCGGCGGAACCCATGTTTCAGGCTAATTGCCATTGTGATGACTGTCGTAAGTCAGGAGGCGGGGTTTACGCTTCTTTTGCTTTTGTTGATGAATCAACCATTTCATTTTTCGGTGAGATGGGAAGCTACGAGCATTTAAGTGACAGTGGTAACACGATGACGCGTCATTTCTGCAAGGAATGTGGTTCGCCGGTATTTCATCAAAACAGTGGTGCGTCCACGCGTCTGGGTGTGCGTGTCGGTCTTATTGACGCTGCAGACTGGTTTAAGCCTCAGGCTAATGTTTATGCGAGCAGGAGGATTCCTTCCACGCCGATTGATGCTGAAATAAAAGCCTTTGATAAGATGCGATCCTGACAACGAAGCGGCGCAAATTAAATTAGGGACTTAAATTGCGATTGCGCGTCGATCCGTCCTCGAGGCCATGAGAGCCATTAGGATGATTGCCGCCAGAATCAACGCGCCGCCCGTTAATGAGGGCGTCGATGGGATCTCGCCGATCACGATCCAGACAATGATGGGCCCGGCGATTACCTCGGTCAGCGATAAAAGGGTCAGCTCAACGGCCTGCAAGTATTTCGCACCCGCGGTGAAGAGCACAAATCCAAGACCAATCTGAAACCACCCCATCGTCAGGCAGTTCAAGACATCGATCGACTTTAGCGAGAAGGGTAACTCGTCGATTACGAGTCCAGTAAAACCAAAGATTGATGCAACCATTGTTGCGAAAAAGATCGTGATCAGTTTGTCCGTTTGCGGTCGGGCGCGAAGCGACACCGTTAATCCAGCAAAACCCAACGCTGCTATTAATCCAAAGCCTTCGCCAAGGCCTTTACCTAGAGATAATTCATCGCCTGCCATGATCGCGATGCCAACAGCGGCGACAAGCATGGCGACCCACATATAACCTGCGATTCCCTCACCGAGCAAAAATCTTCCGGCCAGTGCAGCAAAAAAGGGAGCGCTGGCAAGCAAAAACATTGCGTTAGCGACCGTCGTATATTCAAGGGCGAGAATGTATCCGGCAAAAGCCGTGCCGAGGCATAGCCCTCCAATTAACGCAGGAACGCCGGCATCGACAAGCTTTGTTGACATGGCGCCCCGATAGCGCCAGACAAACCATATTAAAAGCGCGCTCAGAAGAGCCAGTGATCGATAAAAAAGCACGTGCCATGGCGTGGCCTCTTGAAGCAGACGATAGAGAATCCCAGAAGTGCTCCAGAAAATTCCGGCCGACAAGACAAACAAGACACCGACACGATGACTGGAGGCCAGAGTCAAGTAATCGCTCCAGTGCTTTGAAAAGCGGTAGGCGCTCTAACGCTTGCCGGTGAAGACAGGTGAGCGTTTGTTAATGAACGCATCCAGCCCTTCCTGTCCGTCGATTCCAGTCATATTGTCGCCAATCTCCCGGGTCTCAAGTTTGGTTTGATTTAAAAAATTATTGTTAAGGCTTGTATGTAGCAGGCGTCGAGTTGATGCAAAAGCTTGAGTCGGTCCTTTTGATAACTGGTGTGCAAGTTCGATTGCGGCTTCCCGCGCGGTATCTTTAGGAACGGTTCGTGTTGCAAGCCCCCATTCAACGGCTTCAGGTGCGGACAGTTCCCTGTTCTCAAAGAGGAGTTCCTGCGTGCGCCGCATGCCGATTAACCTTGGAAGCAACCAGGTCGAACCACCATCAGGACTTAATCCCGCTGCGGTATACGCGAGGCGATAACGGGCGGTTTCGTCGACAAGCACGATATCTCCAACCAGCGTCATTGGAACACCACCACCCGCCGCCATTCCGTTGACGCCGACAATGACCGGTTTAGGCATATTGAGGAAACAATTTTGTGCATCATGCCAGCGATCGGCGGTATCCGTTAGGTCCTGAGGATTTGTGCCAGACGTTTTGAACTCCTTCAGGTTGCCACCAAAACTAAACATAGGCCCCCTGGCACTAAAAACAACCGCCCGGATTGAGTCATCTTTTTCAGCCGCTTGTGCAGCGGAAAGGAGGTCCAGCGCCATTTTTTTTGACAGCGTATTTCCAGAGTCCGGGTTGTTTAAACAGATAATTGCGATATCGCCGTGATGCTCAAAATCAACGTGAGTGAGTTGCAAAATAAAGCTCCTGAACGTTAAGTCAATCTATTTGGACGGTATCATCGCTGATACCGCTAATATGATCAAACTTTTCAAACAGCGTTTTTAAAGGACTTAACCGTGACTCCGGCGGGTGATACCATGCGCCATCAAAGCGTGCCAAGATTAGGAGATTAAATATGCCGATGGGACAGAAAGTCAGCCTCGAAGTGGAGTTGCATCAAGATACCGTGGATATGCTTGAACATGCGAAAGAGACCTATGGTTTTCGTAGCACCTCAAAAGCGCTCAGGGTCATTTTGGATTACATGGTGGCTGATGCCGACTGGAACGAGGTATTCCTTAATCAACGCTGTTTGCGGTGCGGTGCAGGGAAGGGATGGCAGCAACCTGATCCAGAGTGATAGAAACCTTTTAACAGGGATACAGTAATGACCAGTCAATTGCGGGTAGTCAGCGACGACGAGAACTATACACAGCAACGAGTTGAGCTCGCAGCTTCTTTTAGATGGGCTGCGAGAATGGATTTGCACGAAGGGGTCGCAAATCATTTTTCACTCGCGGTAAATAAAGATGGCACCAAGTTCCTTATTAACCCTAACCAGGTTCATTTTTCCCAAGTCAAAGCGAGCGATCTTGTGCTGATTGACGCAAATGACCCTCATACGATGGACAGGCCGGACGCACCTGATCCAACCGCTTGGGGTCTCCACGGGGGAATTCATCGTCATTGCCCGCAGGCACGCTGCGTAATGCATGCGCATCCGGAGTATGGCACTGTGCTTGCCAGCTTAAAAGATAGTCGATTACCGCCAATTGATCAGAATTCAGCGACCTTTTTTAATCGATATGTTATTGATGAGCACTATGGGGGTCTCGCGCTTTCTGACGAAGGAGAGCGTTGCGCACAACTACTGGCCAATCCGGCGCATAAAACGATGATCATGGGTAATCATGGCGTCATGACAATAGGGGACAGCGTCGGAGATGCTTTTAACCGACTCTATTATTTTGAGCGCGCGGCGCGGACCTATGTTCAGGCATTGCAGACCAATCAACCACTTCGTGTGTTGCCAGATGAGATCGCCGAAAAAACAGCAAGTCAAATTGAGGCGTATCCTTCACAAGATGATCGTCATTTGAGTGAAATTCTGGCAATTCTGGATAAAGAAGAGCCGGAATTTCGCACCTAGTCTATTGATCAGTGACCTCAAAAAGGTTTTGAAATTTTTTTTATATTTCTCGCACACGCAATATGACTGAGTGGTGGCCAGCGATTGGCTCAGCGGTGCTTGCTTACGGGTGGTGGCTTCTTGCGGGCGGGCTTTTATTGGTCGCATGGGTGTTTAGACGGTCCGATCGCTCAGAGATTGATATTCGAACTGCTGTTGGTCTAATCGGGCGTGAGCTGGAACAGTCGCCTGATCGGCTCTATGTCTCGGTTCATCCCAACTGGTCGGTTTATCGCAAACAAGTCAGTCATCGCCTCAAACAAGCAGTTCCTAGTTTATCCACCGACTTAATTGGTCAGGTTTTGGCTGAGTTTGATGCCTGTTATGAACTTTCAGATGGGGTGTACATTCGCCTGGGTTCAGCGGCGGATGATTCGGTACCCTTGACTGAAAATGATTTCGTGCCGCTTGTTGTGCCTACTGAAAATTTTCGATTACAAAAGTTGCAGACCCGTCGTCGATGGCGCCGAACGAGAGCGGTCGCAGCTAGTATTTCCATTTATGGCGTCGTTGTCATCGCTGGACTTTGGATACTTATTTTGATTCGCGGACTTGGGTGAGCATGTTGGTGAAAGCTGAAATTAACCTCCGCCTTAATCAGTAGAGGTTTCTTCTCGGGGCTGAACCAGTGCCAAAGCCCCAATTATAATGACGAGTGAAAACCAAACCCAGATCGAGTGGGACTCGTCGTAAATTATGATTCCCCACAATACGCCAGCGAGGGTAACGAGGTAGGCGCATTGACTGGCAAAGACCGGTCCGGAACGCATCACCAGGTAAAAAAATCCGGCATAAGCGCCCGCAGTGATAGCGCCCATCGCAATAATGGCCCAGCCCGGTCGTGTCAGGGGCCATGGCAGCATCGAAAATGCATCAGCCCACCAGACGATCGGAGTCAGCATAATGGTGGCGCACGTAAGCATGCCTGTGACGACTGCAAAAACATCACTATTTTTTGGGGTTTTTATAGCAATGACAAGATTCTCTAAGGCGTAGCATCCCGCTGCAAGTACCATGATTAAAACCCAAAACGTGGCAGACGGCTTTGGTAGGCTAGTGCTCGGCATGACTAGAAATGCGATAGAAATGATTCCGAGCACAACGCCCAGAATCCGACCAAATGATGGCGTTTCGATTCTTAAAATAATCGCCCCAACGAATGTTGTTAGCGGTACTGTCGCCACCGTAATCGATAGCACCCCGGCGCTGACTTCAGAGGCCGCATAAAAATAAAGCGTACCCGGGATGACAGAGCCGAGTAATCCACATATGACATACAGGCGTAAGTAATGCTTTGTAAGCGGTACCCGTTTACGGGTGATTAAGCAGAAAAATCCAAGACAGATCGTACTGACGATACACATCCAGTAGTTGATCGTGAGTGGATGGAAATCGCCCTCGGTCGACATTCGGGCGAGTGAAAATGAAAAACCCCAGGAAATTCCCAGTAGGATCAAAATGGTGAAGTTCCAGATTTTGCTCAACTGCAAAAGACTGCCACGACGATTCTTTTTGAGTGTTTCAGACTGCACAAATCAGCTCCAGTTAAATTGTATTAACGGTGGGAAATGTTGAGTTAAACGAGGACGAAAGGCAGCATCATCGGCACGATAACAATGGCGGCGATGTTTCCAAATCCCACCATGGCGGCCACTTTCATCGGCTCTTGATCGTATTGCTCGGCAACCAGATAAACCAGTACAGCCGGTGGAAGCGCGCTATAAAGCAATAGGGGACGGAACTGTTCTGGCGGGAGCTGGAGTATGGGCTGGATAATCAGCGCAATAACGACCCCGGTCAGTGGGCAAATTACGGCGCCCATTAAGCCGATCTTCCAGTCGCTGAGCTTCACATCCACAAGCCGAATGCCAAGTGTAAATAGCATGACGGGAATCAATGCATCCCCCAGCATCTCAATGGGAGTGGCGACTACACTAGGGATGGAAATATTTAACAGGCTGACCAGAAGTCCAGCGATTGACGCAATAATAGTCGGTGAAGACAACACATTACGCCAGTGGACTTTTTTGTCGACGATGTATATTCCGACTGAAAAATACATTAAGTTGGTAACGATGAGAAGCACAATAGCAGGGGCTAGACCTTCATGACCAAAGGCAAGTATTGCGAGAGGAAGCCCAAGATTCCCGCAATTATTAAACATCATGGGGGGTAAAAATGTTCGCGGATCATATTTAAGTGCGATTGCAATCGGCCAAGCGAGCAGGCCTGAACCCAAAAATATCGCGACAGCCGCAATGGCAAGTTCTGGATATTGACCGAGATCAAAGTCCTGACGTGACATCACACTAAAAACCAAAGCCGGCAAAAAGACGTTTACGGAAAGCGTATTGATGCTCGCAATATCGGTTCGTCGTTTTAAACTGTAAAGATAGCCAAGTCCCGCCACCGCAATGACGGGAATCATGACCTCGAAAATTCGGATGAGCATGTAGAGTGCGGACCTATCGGATGGATCACAACGCAAGTAAAGTAGACGTTATTTTCTCAGATCAGAAACATAAAACGAAGGTTGTTAGCGACTATTTTTAACCGGATAAAGACGATTAACGTTAATCCCTCCTAATGCCTCTCGAGTCACCAATGGATTCCATTCAAATCTATCTCATCACTGCCGCTATCTTTTTCCTGGGCGGTGCGGTCAAAGGTACGGTCGGGTTTGGGCTGCCGCTCGTGTCAATTACGCTGTTAACACCGTTTTATGGGCTGGTTGATGCGATTGGATTGATGGTGATACCAGCTGTTGTGACCAATTTTTGGCAAGCACTTACGGGTGGAAATTTCGGGATCTCTTGGCGCCGACTATGGACACTCTATGTTTCTGGCGCAGTGGTGACCGCAATATCGGCAACCATGCTGCTGCAGATTCACTCCCGATGGCCGATGGCTTTACTGGGCGCTGTGATTATCGTTTATAGCATCAGTGGACTGGCAGCCTGGCGTTATAGACCGCCGGGCGAAAAAGAACGATGGCTCTCGCCCCTGATGGGGATAAGCACCGGCTTTTTCACGGGCCTGACCGGGGTGCTTGTATTTCCGATGACCATTTATCTCAAGTCTTTAAAACTGGATCGTTCAATGATGATTCAGGCAATGGGTATTTATCTCGTGCTTGCAAACTTGACGGTGGCAAGCGTGTTTGGATGGCAGGGTGCTTTCCCCAAAGAGACGAGTGTTGTAGCGGTGATTGGCGTGGGGGCAGGTCTTATCGGAATGGTTGTGGGTCGATGGATTCAGCAACAACTTTCAGATCGGGTTTTTGAGAGAGCGTTTTATTTTGTGCTTGGTTTGCTGGGGATTTTTATTATTTTGAAGGCGCTTATTTGGGAGTAGATTACCAGTATTTCTCGTAATGCACTTGACCGGGCGATCTGGGTTTATGGATCGAAAGACCATATTTTTCGACCAAAATCTCAACAAGACCGCCTTCGGTTTCAAAGTGTAATGCCCCGGTTTTCCGATCCTCTTTTGGAATACCAATCATGGCTGGATTGCCACAGGCAAATACATGAGTATGTTTAGCTGATATCGAAACGCCAAATTCATCTCTCAGTGTGTCGTTGCGGAAATAGTCCTGTATGTAACGTTTATCACCGCCTTCCCGAGTAATAAGCGGGATATAGCTCACATGACTGTGACGGGTTGCTAGCGCTTCAATCTGAGATGCATAAGCAAGCTCAGACCGGTACCGGACACACTCCATCATGACAACTTGTTTACAGTTTTGAATACAGCGCTCTAGCATGGTCATGTGGGGTGCAACTCCGGTACCCGTCGACAGCAAGATCATTGTCATTTCGGAATCGAGATCTGGCAGTAGATAGGTGCCCACCATTTTGGGACGCACGTAGATTCGATCACCCTCTTTCTGCTCAAATAGAAGGGGGGTAAATTCACCTTCGGGGACACGAATAATCAGGAGTTCGAGTAGCGAAGGGTCATGAGTGGGTGTAATTGACTGGGACAATGAATACGGTCTTCGAATTAACTTATTCTTGACGGGGTCCACGAGGCCAATACTGACGTAATGACCAGGGAGTCTGCCTGGAATCACTTCATCTGGTTTGATAAAAAAGATCGAAAGACCGTCCGCAATATGCTCGATACTCTCTATTGTTGCGTTATAACTCTCGACGCCTTCCGGCTTTTTTATAGACATAAAAGTGTAATTTAATTAATCTTTCAGATCACTTGATGAGATATTTTCTTAACTAAGAACGCTCAGCATAATACGCCGCTAACGGTACACCAGTCCTTTAAAAGAAACAATGACTCTAACGCAATCAATACACGGCATACGTGCAGTTCTCTTCGACGTCTTTGGCACTGTGGTGGACTGGCGAAGCTCCATATCACAAGAGGTAGCGAGCTTTGCCAAGCGTTGTGATTCAGTGGTAGATGGCGAAGTGTTCGCAGATCGTTGGCGCGCACTCTACCAACCTGCCATGGAAAGAGTACGTTCGGGCTGTATTGAATTTGTACCGCTTGATCAATTGCACCGAGAGAATCTTGATCAGACCTTGATAGAGTTCTCGTTAACGAATGTAAGTGAGGCCGAGATTGCAAATCTTAACCTTGCGTGGCACCGACTCGATCCTTGGCCGGATGTGGTGCCGGGTTTACAGAAACTGAAGAGTGGATATCAGATCGGAACGCTTTCAAACGGTAATATTGACTTGATAAAGAATATGGCTCGTCATGCAGGATTACCGTGGGATGCAATTCTTGGCGCAGAAGTGGCGAGAGCTTATAAGCCTCAACCACAGGCTTATTTGGGTTCTGCAGCAGCGATAGGGTTCGAGCCATCGCAATGCATGCTGGTTGCAGCCCACAACAATGACCTTAAAGCCGCGCTAGAGGTTGGCTTTAAAACTGCCTTCGTCGCTCGACCTTTCGAACACGGCTCCGATCAGGAGACCGATCTTTTCGCAGAGGAGGAATACGACATCGTTGCTCAGGACTTTATGGACCTTGCTGAGCAACTGGGTTGCTGACTTGTCTAGAGGCGTTGTCGTTCGGCCAGTACAACGGCAAGCCCGCTTAATACGACAACCCCGGCGCCTATTAATGCGTGGGTTGCGGGTATCTCCATAAAAAATAAGAAACCCCAAAGCGCGGCCCAGACGAGTGTGGTGTATTCCAGTGCGCCCACCAGATAAACCGGGGCGTAGCGAAAGCCGTTGGTGATGGCGTATTGACCGAGTAATGCGACAACAGACAGTCCTAGCATTAGCAAAAGATTATTTAGATCTGGCGTTATCCAGGTCCAAGGCGCGCTGATCAGGCTGACAATTAAAATAGAAAGGGCGCCCGTGAGCAACATCAGTTCTGAGGATTCGGTTTTTGAAAGATGTCGCGTGTAAAGGCCGAGTCCGGCAAAACTGACGCATCCAAAAAGTGCTGCGCACGCGCCGATCCAGTCCACATCAGCACCTGTTGGTTGGATAATAAAAAGAACACCAATAAAACCCGCAATGACCGCAAGAATCTGTCGACCATTAGGCGCCTCTGAGAGGATCATGCCGGATAAAATAGCCAGGATAATGGGGTAAGCAGAGGCGATCGATATTGCATCAACAAGTGGCATTCGGGTGATCGCGTAGTAATAACTGAGAAACGCCGTAAGATTGAACAGCGCCCGCAATAAATGCGCACCTGGTTTTTTGGTGACGAGTCCCGCAGCGCCCCATCTGCCGAAGCAAATAAGGGCAAACACGGGAACCATCACGACACTTCGTATCAGTAGTAATTGCAATAGCGAAAAATCAGCCGAAAGCCATTTCACCAGCGCGTCTTGTATTGAAAAAAGAAATGAGCCTACTAACGTAAAAGCGCCACCCAGGAAAACAACGCGTTTCAAGGTGCGGCTGCCATGGTTATGCCTATCAAGCGAAGATTACGGTCAACGCAGTTCCCGCGCATGATGGGCAACATGCTCGCCGATAAATGAACTAATAAAGTAGTAACTATGATCGTAGTCTGGCTGTTTGCGGACGATAAGATTAAGGCCCGCTTTATTAAAGGCAGTCGCTAGCGCGTCAGGCTTTAGTTGTTCCTCAAGAAAATTATCTGCCTCGCCCTGATCAACGAGGATAGGACCTGAAAATTTCGAAGAGTTGGCGAGCTCACAAGCATCCCACTCCTGCCAGAGGGCCTGGTCAGGCCCGAGATACCCGGTAAATGCTTTTTGACCCCACGGACAATTGATGGGATTACTGATTGGCGCAAATGCAGAACATGACCGAAAAACATCGGGACGCTTGAGCGCACTGATGAGTGCGCCGTGACCCCCCATTGAATGGCCGGTTACGCCCAATCGTTGTGGATCGCATCCATGCGCTTGTGTTATCAGAGCGGGAAGCTCTTCAGTGACGTAGTCAAACATTTTATAATTTTGATCCCAGGGCGAACGAGTGGCGTTGATATAAAAGCCTGCACCTGAACCAAAATCATAATCATCGTCCTCCCCCGGCAGTTGAAGACCGCGAGGAGAGGTATCCGGCATGACGAGAACCAACCCGTGTTCTGATGCATATCGTTGCGCGCCGGCTTTTTCGGCGGCGTTAGCCCAGGTACAGGTCAGCCCCGAAAGATAAAGTAAAGCGGGCTTCGGTTCAGTGTTTGCGGGATCAGGATCAAAAATCGCAAATTCCATCTCGCATTTTGTAACCTCGCTTTGGTGCCGATAGACTTGCTGTCGCCCGCCAAATGCGTGCATTTCCTGTAAACGTTCCATAAATGAATACTTAGAAAGTGACAACGCTGCGGATTGACTTACCTTCATGCATCAGATCGAACGCCGTGTTAATTTCCTCGAGCGGCATCGTATGGGTAATGAGATCGTCGATATTGATCTTGCCATCCATATACCAGTCAACAATCTTCGGTACATCGGTGCGACCTTTGGCTCCGCCAAAAGCAGTTCCTCTCCAGTTGCGTCCGGTCACCAACTGAAATGGTCGTGTGGAGATCTCTGCGCCTGCCGGAGCAACTCCAATAATGATGCTAGTGCCCCAGCCTTTATGGCAGCATTCGAGTGCTTGCCGCATCACGTTTACGTTACCAATACATTCAAAGCTGTAATCGGCACCGCCGCCGGTCAGGTCAACAAGATAGGGCACCAGATCGCCTTCGACTTCGCTTGGATTTACAAAGTGAGTCATACCGAATTTTCGACCCAGCGCTTCTCGTTCAGGGTTAAGGTCCACGCCCACGATTTTATCGGCACCGACCAGTCGCGCGCCTTGAATCACATTCAGTCCGATGCCGCCGAGCCCAAAGACCACAACGTTTGCACCTGGTTCAACTCTGGCCGTATTAATGACAGCGCCAATTCCGGTCGTCACACCGCAACCGATGTAGCAGACCTTATCGAAGGGTGCGTCTTCTCTAATTTTGGCAAGCGCAATTTCGGGGACGACGGTGTAGTTAGAAAATGTCGACGTGCCCATGTAGTGAAACAGGCGATCAGATCCTAATGAAAATCGACTACTCTCATCCGGCATGAGACCGCGTCCTTGCGTTTCACGAATGGCCTGACAGAGATTGGTTTTGCCAGAGGTACAGTAATCACAGGTGCGACATTCGGGCGTATATAGCGGGATGACATGATCAGCCGGTCGAAGCGATGTGACGCCTTCACCGACCTCCACGACAATGCCAGCTCCTTCATGGCCCAAAATGGCGGGAAACAGCCCCTCGGGATCATCGCCAGACAGAGTGAATGCGTCGGTATGGCAAATGCCCGTTGCTTTGATTTCGACGAGCACTTCACCTTTTCGGGGTCCGTCAACTTTTACCGTTTCAATGCTGAGTTGTTGACCGGCTTTGACGGCTACAGCGGCACGACTTTCTATCATGATCTTCCCCAAGAGATTGCTAAAAATTTTGACCTCTGATTATATAGAACCCCTCAATTTTTGAATAACCATTACTAAAAAATGTCTATCCGGTTTGAACGACGACCCGATTGGAGGCTGATGTCTCGCTTGTACATTCTGATTGTCGCTGTGAATATGTGTTTCGGGTCAATTGTGTCAGGAGCATCGGAGTCTCAAGTGTTTGAGGGGATGCATGGCGCATTTACGGTGGAGACGGTAACGACGGGTCTCAACCATCCGTGGGCGATGACGTTTGTTTCAGAGCATGAAATTCTGATTACAGAACGCGACGGGGCCCTTCGTCTGGTTAAGTCAGGAGAACTGGTTCAGCGGCCTATCAAGGGTCTGCCGGAAATTTCAGCTGAAAATGACCAGGGGGGATTATTGGATATTGCGCTTGACCCTCGTTTCAGGATTAACCGACGGGTTTGTTTTTCTTACTCTGCAGCAGGCGAGAACGGACGAGGAACCAATATCGCTTGTGGTCATTATCGGGATAATGACCTCGATGATGTTCAGGTGATATTTAGCGCAGCACCGCAGAATAAATCGGGCCGGCATTTCGGCAGTCGATTGTTGTTTGCTGATGGCTTTCTTTATGCGACCTTGGGGGATCGAGGCGTACGGCCACAAGCACAAGATCTGGGTTCCCATCCGGGCTCCGTGATTCGCATCTTGCCTGATGGCGGGATCCCTGCAGACAATCCCTTCATTAATCGACCTGGCGCCCTGCCGGAAATTTATACCTTTGGAAATCGTAATCCGCAGGGACTGACCTTGAATTCGGTGACCGGTGAAATCTGGATGCATGAACATGGCCCGCGCGGTGGAGACGAATTAAATCGGATGATTAAAGGGGCAAATTATGGATGGCCCGTTATTAGCTATGGGAAAGAGTATTTTTTGCCTAAAGCGGTGGGACAGGGAACGCATCTCGCCGGCATGCAGCAGCCGGTTCATTATTGGACGCCGTCCATCGCCCCGTCCGGCATGACGTTTTATCATGGTGAAAAATTCCCCGCGTGGCAAAACAGTTTGTTTATAGGATCATTAAAGTTTCAGGAGTTAGTGCGGTTAGAACTTAAAAATGGCGTGGTGGTGACCGAAGAAAAATTGTTGAGCCAGGAATACGGACGCATTCGTGATGTTCGGGTTGGGCCCGACGATGCGCTTTATGTGTTGACGGATGCAAAAAACGGCAAGCTACTTAAAATTATGCCGACCCCTTGAAAGTAATGAACGGTATGATCAAAAGATGTCACGGAGAATAGCCACATGAAATTTACCGATCTCGAGATATTTGTTGTTGGAAACCCGCCACCGGGTTGGGGAGGTCGGTACTTTATTTTTGTCAAACTGACGACCAACAACGGCATAACGGGTTTTGGCGAAGTGTATTCAGCGTCGGTGGGTCCAGATGCGATGCGGGGGGTGATTGAGGATGTGTTCTCCCGGCACATGCTCGGAGAGAACCCGGAAAATATTGAATTAATGTTTCGTCGTGCGTATTCCTCTGGCTTTACACAAAGACCTGATTTGACAGTCATGGGCGCATTTTCAGGCCTTGAGATCGCGTGCTGGGATATTCTTGGCAAAGCGCATGAGCGGCCGATCTATGCGCTTATCGGCGGCTTGATGAATGAGCGAGTGCGCGCCTACAGTTATCTTTATCCCTTGGCCCACCATGATATTAATGCGTTCTGGAACAGTGTTGATCTGGCAGTGGAGAGTGCAAGCCAGATGGTCGAACAGGGATTCACAGCGTTAAAGTTTGATCCGGCGGGACCTTACACCCTGAGAGGCGGTCATCAACCCTCGCTTAGTGACATTTCACAATCGGTTTTGTTTTGTAAGCGTATTCGCGATGCGGTGGGGGATCGTGCTGACCTGTTATTCGGAACGCATGGTCAGTTTACAACATCAGGCGCCATTCGACTGGCTCGTCAGCTCGAACCGTTTGATCCCCTGTGGTTCGAAGAGCCATGTCCGCCTGATAATTTTCTTGAGTTTGAAAAAATTGCCCGACAGTGTCGAATCCCGATTGCAACGGGCGAGCGGTTAACGACAAAAGCCGAATTCTCTGCATTATTGCGCACAGGCGGCGTATCAATCCTACAGCCCGCCCTAGGTCGGTCAGGCGGTATTCTTGAGACCAAAAAAATCGCGGCGATCGCTGAGTCGTTTAATGCCCAGGTCGCACCGCATCTGTATGCAGGTCCGGTGGAGTGGGCTGCCAATATTCAACTGGCAGCAAATATCCCTAATGTATTGATGGTCGAGACCATACAGACGGGCGGCGAATTTCACCGACAGCTTATCGGCGACACGATTCGCTGGGACGCAGGTTATATTGACGTGCCTACCGCACCCGGTTTAGGAATTGAATTCAATGAGTCACTCGCGTTGGCGCATCCTTGGCAGGGACAAGGCTTGCATCTTGAGATGCAAGAAGCGCCTTGTCGATATGATTCGGAAAACCAATTCTTGGGTGGTGCACCACCTATTAAATGAGCACGGTCGAGAACGTGAATGACTTTCATTGGAAATGCACGCACACCTGGAAACGTGCATCCAAGAATACGCTGTGGTGTCTGCTCGGTTGCTCGATCGGGGATTTTGGAACAATTTTTTTCTTTCAGGTCTCAGGGATTGCCTGGCCGGTTTGGGCAATAATGTCGCTGGCGATCGTTAATGGGATTCTCACGTCAATCGCGCTTGAGACCGTCATTTTATCTCGACAGATGACACTGGCTCTCGCGTTTCGTACTGCTGTTGGCATGTCTCTAATTTCAATGGTCTCAATGGAGGTCGCCATGAATACGGTAGATGTATTGTTGACCGGCGGCGCGTTTCTGACTGGGTGGGTCATACCGGTGATGTTGCTTGCAGGGTTTATTACCCCACTGCCCTATAACTACTGGCGATTAAAAGCACTTAATAAGGCTTGCCATTAACGTGAGGAAGGCGTTTTGTCTATTCCAGAGTATTTGGAATTGCGGACTCTCGCTCATTAACAAACTCATCCAGACCCTCTTTTAGGGACGAATCCATCTCCGGCGGTTCATAGCGATCCAGCCAAGTTCGTGCTTTTTCAATACCGACCTGTTCGCTTGATTTGCAGCCCTCGGCTTCCCATTGCTCAAAAGTGGTGTTGTTCTGGGAAGGAAAGATAAAGAGATTAGAGCGGCGTGTATGTGCAGTGCCTAGAAAGTGTCCTCCCGGACCAACGCCCTGGATGGTGTCGAACACATCGTCCATATCTTCGAATTGAGGTCCTTGGCAGAAATGATAAAACGCATCCAATTGTTCAAAATCAAGAACCGTTTTGGCATAGCCAACGCCGAGTGTGCCCTCCATCATGCCACCGCCCATGGTAATCCAGTGGGCACCGCATAAAAAGGAGGGGAAAAGTCCCCACATCGAATCAAAGCCGGCCTGCATGTCTGCCGATTTTGAGGTCGCGCAGTTTGCGATAGCACGGTGGGGAACGCCGTATCGACGCGCCATTTGACCGGCGAGAAATTGAACGAGTGCTGAGTCGGGACTGCCGTGAACCGGTGCACCCGAATTGAGTGCAACCGTCATGGCAGGTACACCGAACAGCATGGGAGCGCCGGGCCGGACCAGTTGTGCAAAAGCGATCGCCATTAACGCCTCAGCGGTGACGATGGCCATCGTGCCGACATTGCTTGCTGGAGTCGAGGCGCCCGCCATTGAGAACGGTGAGCACATCACCGCATGATTATTTTCAGCATAGACCCGGAGTGCCCCCAACATCGTCTCATCCCATACGAGAGGAGAGTTGGAGTTGATGAGTGAGGTTGTGCAGCAGTTGTTCGCAGCGAACCGCGCTCCGAAAACGATTTTGCACATCTCGACGGTATCGCGGGCACGCTCAATAGAGGTGACATTTCCCACAATGGGTTTATCTGAGTATGTAAATCCGCTTTGCGCCATATGCAGATGACGATGAGGTACAGGGACGTCTCGTGGCTCTACAACAGGGCCTCCTGCGATGTGTACGGTCGAGGCCATGTGATTCAACTTTTGAAGATTATCGAGATCCTCCCGCGTGGCGGGGCGTCGAACACCGTCGAGATCATAAATAAATGCAGGTCCGTATGATGGTGAGACGACTTTTGATAAACCTCCGACTTTTACAGTGCGTTCGGGGTTTCGGGCATGGTGGGTAAATTCTGATGGTGCTTTTGCGACAAGATCTAACAGCGTTCTCCTGCTAACGCGGACATTTTGACCGCTGATCTCTGCATCGGTCTTTCCCCAAATTTCAAGCGCCTGAGACTCTCGGAACTCAACCCCAAGTTCTTCGACAATTCGCATCGCAAGTTCATGAATTTGCTCCTCCCCTTCAGCATTTGCGATTTCATAGAGGGGAACTTGAGTAATCAATGGGGAATGATGGATTACCGGCGCATTTAGTCGGCTTGCCCTTCGGGCAGCGCGCCCACCTTTTCGGGTAAAAATTTCTTCTTCCATGGCTGCTTCTCTTTGAGAGGTTAATTAGGCGCGTGGACGTTTATTTTGGGGATCATAAGGAGAGTCCTTAATAATGGTTGCGGGGATACGACGCTCCAATACCTGCACTTCAACCGTAGTGCCTGACTGCGCGACTCCTGCCTCAACATAGGCCATTGATATACAGTGACCCAATAAATGCGAGGTTGCACCCGATGTCACTCGACCGACCAGTCGTCCGTCATGGTAAACACCCTCATTCATCCAGGCGTCAGCATCAACTGTTTCAACTTGTAACGTCACAAGCTTTGTTGAGAGTCCGTTCTCGCGTTGCCGGACGAGGGCGTCCTTACCCCGAAAAGTATCCTTGTCCCATTTAATAAACCGATCAAGTCCGGCTTCCAGTGCCGTATGCTCGAGATCAAGATCCCGGTAAATTGCCCGATAGGATTTCTCGAGCCTTAGTGATTCTATGGATCGATAGCCGCAATGCCTGAGCCCCAATGATTCGCCTGCCCGACAAAACTCTTCGTATAGATGCAGGTTGTATGCGATCGGATGATAAAGCTCCCAGCCCAGTTCGCCCTCGTAGTTAACCCGCATCATTCTGACATCAGAGGCAAGTCCGACCGTTAGCGTTTGGGCGCTCATCCATGGAAAAGCATCATTCGTTAAGTCGCCGTCGACCAGGTTTTCAAGTAACTGCCTTGCTTTTGGGCCGACCACCGTGAAGCCGCCGCGCTCAAAGGTGGCATTGGTCAGCTGTACGCTGCCGTCAGCAGGCAATGCTTTTTGAAGCACGTCAAAGTCGTGGCGCTCACCGCGAGGAGTGCCAATAAGATAAAAATGCGACGCGCCCAGTCGCGTCACGGTAAATTCACATCGCACACTCCCTTTGTTCGTGAGGAGATGCGCCAACACGATGCCACCGATCTTGGATGGCATGCGATTAGCCAAAATCTGATTAAGCCAGGTCTCTGCGCCTGATCCCCAGACCTCAAATTTGGACATGGGCGTCATCTCATAAAGTCCAACGCCTTCTCTGACAGCCCGGCACTCGACACCCACATGGGGCATTGAATTAAACGTGCGATAGCTCCAGACATCGCGGGCTTCTTCGCCTTTGGGGGCGAACCAAAGCGGGATTTCCCAGCCATATACCGCGCCCCAAACGGCGCCTTCGCGGGTTAAGCGGTCGTAGCATGGCGCGGTTTTGGCGGGCCGGCCTGCAGGCCATTCATACCCGGGGTAATGAATGCCAAAGTTATGTCCAAAGGCTTCTTTATTTTTAACACCGGTGAACACTTTATTGGCGTATGCGCCAAACCGTCGGGGATCAACCTCACCAAGATCAATATGAGGCTCACCATCAACAATCCAGTTAGCCAGTTCAGAACCAATGCCGCCCCCCATTAAAAGACCGCCCGAGAAGCCCTCTGCAAGCCATAGGTTTTTCTTGCCCCACGCGGGCCCACAAAGGGGCAAGTTGTCGGGGGAGGTGCAGATGGGACCGCGAACGTTTGCCTGAATTCCTACCTCGCCAAGCACGGGAACAAGCTCAAGCGCTGCGGTCCAGTTCTCTTCGACGGCCTCCATTTTTTCAGGTAACAGATCAGCACCAAACCAGTCGGGCACGCCGTCTCGCGCAAAATGCTCGAGGTTAGCGGGACGCTCATAGGGTCCAAACATTAATCCGTCACGCTCCTCCCGTACATAACCATTGATGGCCTCATTTCGAAGCACGGGCATTTCAGGTAATCCCTCATCTTTTCGCTCCCGGACCGCCGCCACCGTTTCGGTCACCCAGTATTGATGCAGGATCGGAAAGCAGGGAAGAGTCATGCCAAGCATCTTTGCGGTTTGTTGTACGTAGTTTCCGGTCGCGGTGACAACGTGCTCACAAATAATTTCGCCTTTATTGGTTTTGATACACCACTCGCCGGAGGGTCTTTGCTCAATCGCGAACACCTCGGTCTGCAGATAGATTTTTGCACCGAGCTGTTTGGCACCCTTGGCAAGCGCTTGTGTGACATCGGCGGGCGCAATATGACCATCATCCGGGTTATAGACTGCACCCAGTAATTCAGGACTTCGCTTCATCAGTGGCCACAAATCGACCGTTTGCTCAGGCGTGAGAATTTCGGCACGAACGCCTTGTGTTTCGGCGATCGATGCATAGTTAAGGTATTCATCCATCCGATCAGCAGATTCCGCAATTCGAAGCTGTCCACATTTATGCCAGCCAATGCTCTGACCTGTTTCCGCCTCAAGGCCCTCGTAAAGATTAATCGTTTTTTGAATCAGGCGACCAAATTTATAAGAGAAAGAATAAAGCGGAATCAATCCTGCTGCGTGCCAAGTTGATCCGGCAGTCAGTTCAGTACGTTCCAACAGGCAGGTATCGGTCCAGCCCCTGTGAGCCAGGCTATAAAGAATATTGGCGCCAACACAGCCACCCCCAACAACAACAACGCGCGCATGAGTTTGCATAAAGTGCTACCTGAGTCGAAAAGGTTAAATTAAAGCGTGACAATGGGATGCGATAGTTTTAGGCGATTGATATCCATTTAAGGCAAAGGAAGTTGGGCGAGCCGCCCGCCATCCACCGTATAAATTTGTCCCGTGACAAAGGCCGCATCGTCTGATGCGAGCCAGGTCACGAGCGCCGCAACCTCTTCAGGTTTGCCCGTGCGACGCAGTGGATGGATTCGACCAATCTCGGCGCGAAAAGCCGTCGGGTCTTCCATGGACTCGATAAAATCCTCATTGAGTTCAGTATCAATCCATCCTGGCGCAACGGCATTACAGCGTATTCCCTGCGGACCATGGTCGACGGCCACGGCTCGGGTCAGCGCGTGCAGCCCTGCTTTTGATGCGCAGTAAGCCGCATGTTTGGGATTTGAGCCTAACCCTTCAATAGAGCCGATATTGATGATGCTACTGCCCGCTTTAAGGTGTGGCAGGGCGTTCTTGATCAAAAGGAACGGGGTCGTAAGATTTACGGCGAGCGTATGATTCCAATCGTTTAAAGACATTTTATCGACTGACCCTTCAAGCATGACGCCTGCGTTATTGACTAACACGTCAAGACGACCGGTCTGTTTTATGACTTCATCAATCACTTGCGCAGGTGTTTCGGGGTCAGAGAAATCCGCTTTGATGCTGTCAAAATTTTCTGCAGGTGAGCGCTGTGCTGTTATCACTTGATAATCGTTTTGGGAAAATCGATTTGCGCATGCCAGACCGATTCCACTTCGCCCACCCGTGATAAGTGCGACTTTATCCATCGATCAGAAAACCGGTTTACCGCCGTTGACCTCAACTAAAGCGCCGCACATGTACCGGGACTGATCAGATGCGAGAAATACCACGACGTCGGCAATTTCTGCGGGTTGTGCAATATGGCCAATGGGCACTGACCCGTTGAGATCCTGAATCGCAGTTTGTGGGTCCATGCCTCTTGCTTCAAATCCTGACCGCAGCATGGGTGTATCCACTTCATTGGGACATACCGCATTCACCCGGATGCCTTGATGGGCATGATCATGCCCAAGACATTGCGTCATGGACGCAATTGCCGCTTTTGACATGCAATAAACCGGATGATTAGGGCCAGGATGAACACCCCAGCAAGACGCAACGTTGACGATTGCGCCACCCCCATCGCTCGCAAGAAGCGGGATCGACGCGCGGCAGATTCGAAAGGGCGCCTCGACATTAACCGCAAAGGAGTCAATGAAATCCTCATCTGAAGCCTCAGTGATTGGGCCCCGACGGATAATCCCTGCATTGTTAATCACAATATTCAGTCCGCCAAGCGTTTGGGCAGCAGTCTCAGGCAAGTGATCCGAGAAGGCCGGGTCTGTTAGGTCTCCGATGATTGAAAAATCACTCGTATGACTCGGCTGTTTATCCACGCCTACGACAACGGCTCCTGCGTTTTTCAGCGCCTGAATAATGGCAATTCCAATACCGCCTGCCGCACCGGTTACCAACGCTTTTTGGCCTGAAAGACTAGTCAACGGTAAGCCCTCGAGGCGTCGTGAATCCGGCATCTGTCCGTTGATGCCGGATCATAATAATGATTTCACGCAGTGCACCGAAGACGCCATTCGTTGGCGTTGGGCACTGATCCTTTATTGCGCGATGTAATCGGGGCAACGCATGAAAAGGCACTTGAGGAAACATGTGATGCTCGATGTGGAAATTCATATTCCAGTACAGCACGCGAAGCATCGGATTGACGATCATGGTGCGTGTGGTGTGGCGATGGTCTTTAATGTCCTGCGCCATTCCAAGATGCTGTGTTGCGAGGATAACGCCATGCGTGGGTGCGCCGAATGCTCTTGGCAGGATGAACATCACAATGGGCACCCATGACTGTGCGATTAGTGACCAGACAATAATGCCGATATAGATGACGAGATAGGTTTGCGCTTCGATAACAGCCCGGCGCATTTTTTTGACAGGAATACACCTGACGGCATCTTGATCAGGCCGGTGAAGGGCGAGCAACACTGTGGCCTTAATAAAATACCAGATGCTGCCGATATCGATGAGCGCTTTTAAGATGAAATCTTTGAGCGTCATTGGATTGGTCAAAATAATTTCGGGATCATCTCCCACCAGGGCGGTCTGCGAGTGATGATGGGAATGGACGTAACGCAATAGGCAGGGTGTTTGCTGAACCATTAACCCGGAAACAAAAAGCACGCTTTCGTTTAGGGCGTGATTTTTAAAGGGTGTGCCGTGAGCGGTTTCGTGGGCCACACTTGTGGCGAAAACCCAGATACCCCCAAACAATAAAAATGCGGGGATACTCCAAAGCGTGTTGATTGATAAAAAAGCTAACGTTCCTGTTGTTAAAAGGAGCGCACTAAAATAAAAAAGATAAACCAGTCCATGCCAGTTGGTACGCCTCAAGAGCGTCTTTAATAGCGCGCGATCAATTTGGCACCGATGCCATTTATCAATTGTTTCGCTCATATGGATTGGTAGTGCTGCGATCTAAGGAGTTGGCGTTAAGTTATTTTCAGTCAGCGTTAAGACGCCCATCGCGGATCTTCAAATCGTTGAATTTCGATGAGATACCCATTGGGATCCCGCACAAACATTTGGTAGATCTGATAATCAGAATTGAATGTGGGTGGTGTTTCAATCGGGACATGGTGTTCGGAAAAAATCTGTTCCCATCCGTCAACATTTTCGGTGACCAAAGTCAGAATTACCCCTTCTTGGATTTTGATTTCAGCTTTAGCGCAAAAACCAATGAAGCCACCTTGAGCGATTCGGTATATCCGACAACTCGTCTGATCGAGTGCAAGCGGCAGTTTCAGCACTTGCTCGTAAAAGTGAGTTGTTTTTTCCAGATCCTGTGTGGGCAGGAAAGTGATGAAAGAATCGAAAGACATTTCGGAGGCCCTGCTTCTTGCTAGAGTATGTTTTCAAATTAGTTTGCACACGTTTAACGAGTAGCGCTATTTTTAATTTCACTAATGTCGCGGTAGGTTAAACATAATTCGCGTTTAAGTTGTAGGAAAAGCAGAGTTCACGGTAACTTAGCACTTACTTTACGCGGATTATTTAGGGATTACGCTGATGCCAAGTGTCCTTTCGCAAGAGCAGATTGATCACTTTCACGAATTTGGTTACTGCGCGCCGGTCGACGTGATGTCGGAAGCAGAAGCGCACACGTTAAAAGCGGAAGTCGAAGCCGCCGAGCAAAGATATCCTGATGAGCTGGGACCGACCAATAGAAATAACCCGCATCTTGCATTTCAGTTCATTGATGCTGTTGCTCACCATCCCGTTATTGTCGAGGCGGTATGCGATCTGATGGGTCCAGAGATTCTTTTATACGGGAGCGTTCTTTTCTTTAAGGAGCCTAACAGCAAAGGGTTTGTCAGTTGGCATCAGGATTGCACCTATATGGGCCTTGTGCCCCATGCATTTGTGACGCCATGGCTGGCGTTAACACCGAGTAATCCTGAGCTGGGCTGCATCAAGGTGATTCCAGGGAGCCACAAGGGCGAGGTGATGAATCATAGCGACACCTTTGGCGAAGACAATATCCTGACTCGCGGGCAAGCCATTCAGGAGATTGATGAAAGCAAGGCTGTTGATTTAATTCTCAAGCCGGGGCAGATGTCGATGCATCATGCCAAAACCGTTCATGGTTCAATGCCAAATCAGGGCGATCAGCGGCGGATGGGTATTGCACTCCAGTGTTATATGCGACCGGATACCCGACAGGTGATTGGCACAAATTTTGCTCAAATCGTGCGCGGATGCGAAGGCGCGGAGGGTTTTACACCATTGCCTCGTCCGGTAGCGGACATGGATGATGCGGGCAGGCAAGCCCGCCAACAGGCGAATACAAACTGGGCCAACATTCTCTACGATGGCGCTTCAACCGTTAGGGATTACTAGCACTATTAGTCATGAGGACTGCGATGTCGCTTTAGGTCTAGCCTTGTGGTTCAGGATTCTGCGTGTGGCCATCAACCGCGATCACCTGCCCACTGATGAGCGCCGCCTTCTCGCTGGCGAGAAAAACCGCCATTTCTGCAATATCTTCGGGCCTGATCAGTTTCATCATGGATGATCCGCTTGCGTATTCAGCGAGCACGTCCTCGCGCGTTCGACCTTTTTGGTCCGCCTCCCGATCAGCGACAAAATTCATCCGTTCGCCTTCGACTGGCCCGGGGCACAGCGCATTGGCACGAATATTAAACGGCCCAAGTTCAATAGCGAGCGTTTTCATTAAACCAATAACGGCCCACTTTGCAGAGACATATGGCGAACGGTTGGCAAATCCAAAAATACCGGCGGTTGATGAGGTGATAATTATCGAGCCGGCTCGTTGTGCTTTCATCAGCGGTGCGGTGTGTTTTGCAAAAAGAAAAGCGCCTTCAAGGCTCACCGAAACACAGGATCGCCAATCATCAAGCGAGACCTCTTCAATGGGCGCGCCCGGGCCTGCAACACCAGCGTTCGAGCAAAGCGTCTCGAACGATCCCCAATGATCGTTAATTTCTTTAAACAACGAATGAACAGCATCAGCATCGGTAACGTCCAGACAGGACTTATTCCAGGACGCGGGGCAGGATTCAAGTAACGCAGCGTTGTTGTCGACAATCCAGATGTCGGCCGATTCCCGTTCGAAGGTTTCAGCCATCACTCGACCGATTCCCCCGGCGCCCGCTGTAATCAGAACGCGCTGTCTCATTTTTTGAGTCTTCGATTGCGTTTTTCGACCCACCAGGGTTGCTCACAGATACGGCCCATGAATTCCACCATGATGTGTGCGCCCAAATACGCGGTGACGCCGGTCCCCACGTCAAGCTGTGGATTCACTTCGACAAAGTCAAACGCGATGATCTCGGTGCGTCGTGCAATTGCGTCGAGCGTATCGCGCAGTTCGGCATAGGTCATGCCGTTCGGCTCGGCCGAGACGCAGCCCGGCACCAAGGAGATATCCAGCACGTCGACATCAATGCTGACGTAGGTCTTTGCACCTTCTGGCACGAGCGCGGCAAGCCCTTCAGGACCCATGTCATGAAATTGCGTCATGGTCACCACATCGTTGCCCTGCACAATGGAGTCTTCAATCATTTCTTCTGAATGTCTCAGACTTCGGATACCCGCCTGAATCAGATTTTTCACATTAGGCATTGGCGCGATGTGCCGAAAGGCATGGCCATTGGTGAACTGAAGATCATGAATAAACGGCGCGTAGTCAGCGTGGGCATCAAAATGAATCACATAAATATCTTCTTCAATCGCGCGAACCACCGGGTAGGTGATTGCATGATCTCCGCCCATCACCACTAGCAAGTCGCAACCTTCAAGTGCCTGCTGCGTCATTTTCGTGGTGTTATCAAAAGTCTGTTTAATATCAGCTGGCCAAATATCAACATCCCCCAGGTCAGTAATTAATCCCTGCGACATTTCGGTTTCAAGAAACTGCTTGCGATGCTCCGGATCGTAGTAGCCCGCGCCTCCCTGGCCAAAACGAAGCGAGTGTTCTCTCAAGGCGCGAGGCCCCATTCGCGAACCGGCCATAAAAGGCGAGCCTTCATCAGTGGGAACGCCCATCACGGCGATGCCCGTGTCAAGATTTTTGATATCGTTGCAGATCTGGGATCTCAAAAACGAGGCAATGCCAACAAAGGGTTGGTTCAGTCGAAAATTCTCATCTACCATGTTGATCTCCTTTCTGATTAACGTGCTTTTTAAAAAACGAAAGTAAAAAAGCTGATTAATGTCGATTGCCGAAGGCAAATAAAAAACGCTAAACTGGTAGCATTCTACGACAAATTTTTCATTGCCATGACCCAAGATTCCCTAAGTGCAGAGCACATTGTTGATACGGCGCGTTACCCGATTCAGGATCTGACTTCGCCTGAAGGTGCAAAGCTTGTTGCAGCGTGTCGCGAGGAGTTTGCGGCCACAGGGCTTTGTATGCTGCCGGGGTTCGTCTCACCCGAAGCGCTTGATGTGCTCGCTCATGAGGCCAACGGGCTTTTGGGCGAAGCCTATTTTTGTGACAGCACGCATAACGCGTATTTAAAGGATGCGGATCCTGATGTGTCACCCGACGACGTGACGCAGCGTCAGGAGGCGACTTTTGTGGGGTCTGTCGCATATGACTACCTACCCCAAGATGGCGCAATGAAGCGCCTTTATTTGTGGGATCCGTTGATGAATTTCATTGGCGGTATTCTTGATAAAACACCGTTCTTTCGATTTGCGGATCCCCTGGGGGCCTGCTCGATTAATGTGTTTGTAGATGGTGGTCAACATGGCTGGCATTTTGATGAGTCGGAATTCACGATTACGCTGATGTTGCAGCAGCCAGACGAAGGCGGGCTTTTTGAATATGTGCCTCAGATTCGCGGACGGGATAATGAAAAAGAAATCGTCGGCGGTGTGCTTGCCGGCAACCGTGATGGCGTCATGCAGTTGCCCTTTACGCCCGGCACGTTGTTGGTTTTTGGCGGCAACCAAACGATTCATCGGGTAACCCAGGTCAAAGGGAAAACCCCGCGACTGGTGCCTGTGCTCTGCTTTGCTGAGACACCCGATCATAAAAACAGCGAACAGGTGCGGGAGCTCTTCTGGGGCCGCGCGGATACCGGTTAGTCAATCTCAGTTGTCATCGCGATTTAGGCACCACGTTGTTTGAGGCTGTCTGAGACGAGGCTAATAATCTCAAACATGACCGCAGCGGCCGTATGGGCCGTGATCTGATTAGGCGCATCTTTGGTCGGCATCATGCACACCACATCGCCGCCAATAATGTTTTTGCCACGAATACAACGCAATAATCGCATTACCTCATCGACCTGAAATCCCTGCACCCCCGCTTCGATATTCGCGACGCCCGGCGCCACCGTGGGGTCCATACAGTCAAGATCAAAAGTCACATATACCGGCGCATCGCCGAGACGTTCATTAATAATGGCCATGGTTTCCTCGAGGCCGATCTCCCGGTAGCGTTTCATGGTGATGAGTTCGTATCCAAGATCCTTGCTGGGGTTAAGCCAGCTTAAAGTGCGCGGGTTGCCACGCATGCCAATCTGCACGCTGTGGCTGGCGTCTATCAGGCCGTCGCGCACGAGATAGCTTGCCCAATGTGCGGCAGACTTTACGGCGCCCAGAAAATGCGGCACCTGCTCGTAGGCATCCGTGTGCGCATCGAAATGCAGAAATACGGCTTTCTCGCCGTGAGTCAGTTTTGAATGGGACCCTGAGATGCCTTGAATAATCCCGCCGGTGACGGCGTGATCCCCACCTACTGAAACCGGTCGGGCGCCGGCTGCGTCAACCTGACGATAAAAATCGGTAATCCGTTCAATGCATGCCTCGTTGTTATTGCCTTCCGGTAATGGCACATCACCTAGATCATGAATGCGATGCGTTGCCCAGGGATCGATATTGAACTCCACATGCACGCGTTTCGACATAGCCGAAACTTGACGAAGCGCACGCGGACCCAGATGCTGATCTCGTTCCGTGGTGCCGTTGCCGGTGGAGTGGGGCACGCCGACCAACGCGATATCGGCGTTCGCCGGATCACGATCCAAAGGCGTTCGAAACAAGGTGGGGATATCCCACCAGTAGAGCGACTCCAGCATCATTTTGTCAGAGTCAGAAAGATGATCGGTATGCATAAGAAACTCCTTTGTAAGTGGAACCCAGTATAATTAAAAACCTCTCTTTTACTCCGGCTTTTGTGTCTATTAAATTCAGGAAGTTATGACTCAAATTTATCAGTTCTTCGCGGTTATTTTTCTGAGCGCAATATTGTTTATCTCAGGTTGCAGTCAGTCATCGACTGATGGCGGTCTGTTAAATCAAGAGCCGGGGGCAGATATCGATGGTGACGGCATTCTTAACGAAAACGACGTTGACGTAGACGGCGATGGCATTCCAAACGCACTTGATCCGGATGATAATAACGATGGTGTGCTGGATGAATTGGATCTGGTGCCGCAACCCGACCCGAGCGCGGGTGTCTGTAAGTACCTCGATATTATCCCGCCTAATGACGAACAGGTTGCCGGGTCGACGGTTATAGTGAAGTGGAAGTTATATGGGGCTAATGGCCTAAAGAAATGTGTTGCGCCAGACAGCGGTCGGAGAGATCGTGCCTTGGCTTATAACAACGCCGCGCTGATCCCAAATCCATCTAAAAGTGTTCCGGTTGAGGTGGGTGCGCGTTCGGCGGCGCTCAAATTACCGGATTGGTGTGATTCCAAGCAGGCGATTACTTACAGCCTGGAAGGTCTTGCTGCTTTATTAGGACAGACCGATCAATCAAAAGGCGCTTTTGAAGCGCTGATCAGTCATCCACCGAGGAGTTGTAGCGATGGCGGAGAGACGAGTTGCCCTGATGGCCAAGTGATCGTCGACGGCCAATGCGTCACGCCGGGAGGACCCGAGGCGATTGACTGCGAAGCGGGAGAGATCGAGGTCAATGGAGGCTGTGAAGTGCCGGGGGGTGAAGGCTCTTATTGTCCTGAAGGGCAAGTCGAGATCGATGGTGTGTGTGAAATTCCAAGCGAGGGATCAGATCCAAATTGTCCAGAAGGTGAGATCCCAATCGATGGCTACTGCAAGGTGCCGGATACCGGAATTGATCAACCGACGCCCGGTTTGGGTTGTCCGGGCGATCTGCAGGAAGCCGACGACGGGTCCTGTCAATGCTCCGGTGATTTGATTCCCGATGACGATAACCCGTTATCGTGCGTAGCGCCGTGGCCTCTGCCTGATGAGTGCGCGGCAGACGAGGAACTGATCGATGGCAAGTGTGTGAGTTCGTCAGTTTGTGGGGTCTCGAATTTATATTTATGGTCAGCGGGGAACTATGCTTTAGCAGTTGATGGGTGTGCCAACTATCTCAATGACGGCATCAGCAGAAGAATTGCAACCTTGAAAGAGGCGCGATGCCTATGCGAAAACGGGGAACTGATTCCCTACACTTATTGGACTTCCACTGAAACTGACGACAAAGACATTTTTGGTAATTCGATGGGCCATTATTGGACTATTGCGGGTGGGGCCTCTTGCCGGGTAAATAGTAAAGATGGGACAGGCGGCAGCCTGGCAGCCGCCTGCGTGACAGATTAATCAGTTTGGCTTTTAGCGGGTCAATTGATTCGATACAAAGTCGTTCATCCCGTTAGTTTTGAATCGTGACCTAGCCTTTAACGGTTTTTCTCAGGAAAAGACAGCATGCCGATTCCTCTTTAGTGCGCTTTTCGCTGGGCACCGGCGCCAATACGGAAACAAAGTTGCTATCAGGATGCGTCGTTTGGCATAGTTGATTAAAGCATCGGGGGATCACGATCTTTATTGATAGATTTTCAATAGCCGTGCTCCATTTCAGACTTGAATCAATTTTTACAGCGGGTGATTAGCTAATGTTCAACTTAATAATTTTGATCATGATGTCGTTGGCTTGGGCTTCAAGCTATGTCGTGATTTCGACTGTTGAGTTGATACTTTCGCCGCTCTCGATAAGTGCAGCGTTGACAACCGTTGGCGCAATTGTGATGGTTTTTATTGTGCGGGTTATTCAAAGACGCCCACTTCTGCCAACGTTGATTTCGAATCCTGTGCCGCTGCTTGTCATGTCGTTGACCGCGATTAGTCTGCCCCAATTGTCGGTGGTCATTGCGGAAAAGGATGTCGCACCTGGGCTGGCTGCGGTCATTGGCACAACTGTTCCCGTCGCTACTTTTCTGGTTTCGGCTTTTATCCTTAAAACGACACCTAAAAACTGGATTAATCTTTTGGGTATCTTTGTCGCCGTGGCAGGGATTGTCACTTTTGCTGATCCAAAAGAGTTGATGGCTCACAAGGGTGCTATTTCGTCCATTGGCATCATGATGGCGGGGGGATTGGTATTCGTGGCGAATGGCATCTACGCCCAGCGGGCGACCTGTCATCTTGATCAGATAGCGTTGACAACCTGGATTCTTATCTTCGCGGCAATTGGCTTGTCGACTCTTGCACTCGTATTTGAAGGCGGGCTACCAGAGGCGTTGCTCAACACGAAAGTGTTAATGGAGATTGGTTTTGGTGGAGCGATCACCATGGCAGCGGCTTATTACCTGTATTATTTTTTGCTTGCCCGGGCAGGGCCATCGTTTGCTTGCCTTTACGCTTTTTTGGTCCCACCGCTTGGTGTCTTGCTCTCAGTAATGTTTGCCGGTATGACGCTTAATGTCCTCAATGTCGTTGGCCTTGGTGTATCGCTTATGGGGCTAGCGCTCGTGTTCATCGGAAATGCAAGATCAGGGAATCGGTCATGAGGGGCGGTTTCAAAAAAGGTTTGAGCGCAATCATCTGGGTTATGTTTTTATTTGTGGCTTTAAAGTCGATGGCGGCAGAAGTGCCAACCTGCGATGTGCGACAAGATAAAAAACTGATTCCAACCGATCCCGCACTCTGTGAATCACTTCATGATGCGGTGAGGGATCCCAGCGGCCTGGCGCTCGATAAATACGAAGCGGTTCTTAGTCAATTTCTTGGAAACTATTGCCACCGCAACGCTGCTGCCGGCTGGGTTCGAGATAAGAAGCTCAGGAATACCGGTCCTTTCATCACATCACATAAGGATGGCGAGTGGCAGGGTCGCGCCTTTGGTGTTCATGCTCCGGTTGTCATCTGGTATTCCCCTGAGGCGATTGAATGGATTCGAGAGAACCGTGGGCTTGATGATATTGGCGTTGGGTCCGATCGCAGCCCGGTTCCGGATGGCGCGATGCTTATCAAGGAAATGTACCCAGCGCCAATCGCCGCCTGCGAGACGGTAGACCCGCTTCACTTGTTTCCTTCAAATGGCGCGGCGGTCATGATTCGCGACCGGAGCGCATCCCACGATGGTTGGTTCTGGGGTTGGTATGGCTGGAAAGGGTGGACACCAGACTGGCCTGCAGATTCAAGAACCAATCGACTGGCTTATATGGGATTTGGCCAATACTGTGTGAATTGCCATGCCTCGGCCCGCGATAACTTGACGTTTTCATCTGTTGACAATATTCAAAACGAGCCAGGCGAGCCGATCGCCTACCTTAATCAAAATTGGATTGATCTTGAGGCGCCACACGGCCATCACAAAAAGACGCCCGCACCGGTTATTACAAAGAAGTCCGAGCATACAGCTGAGTGGCGCGCGGCTTATCTCAGAGCTTACCCCCTGCAGGGTAGAACAGTGCCACCCATACGATCCGAGATTGCGAATATGCCGTCGCAGACTTACGACAATGTTTGGATGCCTGCGCCAGAGAAGGTCGATCACAGAAATTTTGTAACGTCAGACCAATGCCTCGGCTGTCATGATGCAGGTTCGACGGGGCTGCAGTTTGATATGACTGCGTTAGACGCCGAATCCGGAAAAATGCTGAATCTCTCTCCATACGCTACCTGGCGGACCTCTCCAATGGGGCTCGCCGGGCGCGATCCCATTTTTTTCTCTCAATTGGCGAGCGAAACCCAAACATTTCATAAAGAGTCAGCAGAGACTGTAGAGACGGTCTGCCTCGGCTGTCATGCGGCTTTAGGTCAACGACAGTCGCAGATTGATCATTATGCGCAGTCGGGAGATTGTGGTTCATTTCCGAGAGAAGCCTTAAACCAAGTGGGCCTAGGCCTCGCTGAGGGTGTTGATGTTGCCGCTTTTGCAGCGCTCGGCCGGGACGGCATTTCCTGCATGACTTGCCATCAGATGGCCGTTGGCAAAGCGGCGAGTGAGGCGGCTGCCAAACTTGATGACAATACCTGCGCAAAGCAGCGACAAGACACGCTCAATCCCCATGCCACGGGGTTTGCGAGAACCTTTACGGGCTCTTTTTTGATGGCGGATGAAAAAGTGATTTATGGTCCGCACAAAAATCTTAAAAAAACGCCTATGAAAAATGCACTGGGGTTAAACCCCACGACAAGTAGCGGCATATCGTCCTCAGAAATGTGCGGCACCTGTCATACGGTTCATCTTCCGGTGCTGCACCGGGGGGAGACGGTGGCCCATATTTATGAGCAAACGACATTTGCTGAGTGGGCGTTTAGCGATTTTCGGGATGGTGTATCTCTTTACTCGGACAGTTTGCCCAGTGGTCAGGGCTCAAAGTGGGTCAGCTGCGCCGGTTGTCATATGCGCGACAAGCGCTTGACCGAAAGCAAAGTGGCAAGCATTCAGGAGGTGAGCAATTTTCCGGCGGCCAGTTTCATGGGCAGCGCTGAAAACCTCGATTTGGAGAGACGAAAAGATTACGCCCCGCACACGTTAGTGGGTCTTAATGCATTTTTGGTGAGCATGGCGCGACAGTTTCCAGAATTACTGGGTTTGAGGTCTCAGGATCCGATGATGGTTGCCAAAGGGTTAGACCCTGCTGCGGCAACCGAGCGATTTATTTATGAAACCGCGATGAATGACACTGCTGATATCTCGATTGGCGCTATTGACCATAGCGATAAAGCCTTAAGCGTTGATGTCCGGGTCAATAATAAAGTGGGACACAAATTCCCTTCTGGCGTGGGTTTTCGTCGTGCGTTTATTACCTTTGAGGTTCTTGACTCAAACGGTGCCGTGCTCTGGGCATCCGGACGTACAGATAGTATTGGCCGCCTTGTGGGGCCAGACGATAACCCCATAGCGGGCGAAGTCTGGTGGGGCCCGAATTGCACCGTCCCGCCTGATAGATTGAAGCGCCCTCATCAGCCACATTTTAAGCAGATCTCTAAGGAGCATCAGGCGCAGATTTATCAATCGCTCTCAGCGGCGCCGCCTAATCGAGATACCGTAAGTTGCGGCGACGATGCAAAGCCCGAGGGCTCTCTCACCACAAGCTTTTTATCGATTTGTAGCGAGGTAAAAGACAATCGATTACTGCCTGATGGCTACTTGTCACTGGCTGAGCGTACCGCTATTTCGACTGCGCTTGGCGCCGATGCCCGCTTGGCAGAAAGCGCGGGATCCGTGGCTGTTGATGATGATCCTGATTACGCTGGTGGTGGTCCAGGTGGGGATTCATTGATTTACGAGGTGCCAATTGATCAGATCAAAGGCGTGCCGGAGTCGGTGCGCGCAAGACTTTATTATCAGTCGATTCCGCCGTTTTATTTGCAGGACCGATACTGCACGGCTGAAGGGCAGGATACCGATCGACTGTACTGGCTCGCTGAAAATCTCGATCTTTCAGGCACGCCAGCTGAAGGCTGGAAGCTGCTGGTTGCCGATACAAAGCCCGTTTCCATAAAGTAGTGATAGAAAAAACTCAGACGCGTGAGCCAATGGAATAGCAAGGCAGTTAAAAACCATGAAAACGCTTAAGCGATACTCCCTTGGTAAAGACGGCCTACCCACCGCGGCTGCAATCAATGCCTATGAGCGCGATGGCGTTGTTTGTATTCAAAATGCGTTTGATCCCCAGTGGGTGGCTCATGGCCGTCGCGCCGTGGCTGCAGCCATCAGTACCGCGGCTAAAAGCGAACTTCGAGAGGATCATGCTGTTAAAGACGGCAAAAGCCTTTTCTTTTTTGATACTTTTTTGTGGCGTCGGTTGCCTTCATTCAGGAAATTAACGTTTGAATCGCCCGCGGCTCGCCTTGCAAAAAAAGTGATGCGTTCAAAAGAGCTTTTACTTTACTTTGATATGGCGATTGTGAAGGAGCCGGGTACGCCTGCGGAAACACCCTGGCATTACGATGAAGCGTATTGGCCGGTCTCGGGAACCCAGGTCTGCAATGTCTGGATGGCGTTAGATGATGTGCCGGAAGAGGCTGCGCTTCGGTTTGCGCTGGGCTCGCATAAGCTTCAAGAGAACTTTAAAGGTATTGATTTTTTTACGAACAAAGGAATGCGGGACCAGAAAGATCCGAGCCCGCCGAATTGGGATACTGAGTCTAACGGGCTCGAGGTTGCGATTGCCCCCATGAAAGCCGGTGACTGTGCCATTTTGAACTTTCGTACTCATCATAGTGCGCCCGGGAATCCACAAAAAAACCGACGTCGTCGAGTTATTTGTACGCATTGGTTTGGCGATGACGCACGATATGTCGATAAAAAATGGGAGTGCAATCCCAACGAGCGGGGCGAAGAATTAGTCGATCGCGGTCGACTCGAGTGTTCGGTTTTTCCGCGAGTTTTTTAGATCAGACTTGAGAACTTGATTGAGATAAGTAGATCTTTGATCGTTAAGTAACCGGTTTAGATAAAGCTAGATAAAAAAAGTGGTGACACGCTCAATGGTCCAATAGGCGGCCACACCACCAATCATGTATCCCGCTAATAGATTTCCGGTTTGACCCATTATCGCTTCAGGAAAGGCTCTTAATGAGTGCAGTTTTTGAATGAGGTACGCAATGACCAACAGGCAAGCGACAAAAATTAATTGACCGGATTCAATCCCCAAATTGAAGGCAAGCAGTGCAAGCGGAATCTCATTTTGAGGAAGTCCGATTTTTTGTAAAGCGCTCGCGAAGCCGAGTCCGTGCAGGAGACCAAACGCAAAAGCCACAAGCCATGGAGAGCGCTGCATCAGGGTTTGTTGGGCGTTATTTTTTGTCACAATTTCAACAGCCAAGAAAACAATCGAAAGCGCAATCACTGCTTCGACTGGAGGCGTAGGCACCGATAGCCAGCCTAACGCAGCTAACGCTAGAGTAATACTATGGGACACCGTAAATGCCGTAATTGCCCAAATTAAGTTCCGGCGATTAGGCACGAGCAAGAACAATGCAAAAACAAATAAAAGATGATCGATCCCGCCTAAAATATGATCGAATCCAAGTGCGATATAGCTCGTCAGGATTGTCCAGGCCGTTTGCACCGGTGGTAAACGAGCAGACGGATAACTGGGTGTCAGTCGCAGGCTTACGGCCGCTTGCCCGGACCCTGGAATAAAGCGAACCAGAACATCGGTCGCCGTACGGTTTAAACCCTCGATAAAGACTTCACCGTCCCAGATTTTTTTTGTGCAGTTTGCAATCCAGCCGCTGACATAGGCTCGACCGTCAAACCGGGAGCTGGGCGCTCGACGCGGGGTGCAGCTTTCCGGCAGAACGGCGTCAATTTCCATTGCCTTTCCATTGACCTGCGGCTTACGCCAGGCCACTTGCCACTGCTCATTTTCGATCGGGATGATTTCAAGATATCCGGGTTCCAGGGCGTGTCCATAGCAGGACGAAGCCAGTAAAAACCCGATGAAACCGGCAAAAACACTCGCGATAACTTTTTTCACTGCGAAAGTATTAAGGATAAGTCAGGTGTTTC
>ENA-OREN01000090-OREN01000090.1-marine-metagenome-genome-assembly--contig:-NODE-90-length-125657-cov-7.632091_pt1 | contig 125657 bp, 163 predicted proteins | sample MGYA00248624_ERZ508555 | MGnify/ENA primary metagenome ERZ508555 (study PRJEB26222, sample SAMN06267773) | marine metagenome | isolation source: Saanich Inlet, British Columbia, Canada | place... | reverse complement strand
ATCGTCCGCACGGACATGGCTGTGGGCGACTATGTGGTACAGGCTGCCGTATACAACGGGAACAACAGTGGGTGGTACAGGCTGACTATCAGGGAGAACGACTAATGAAAGTTTGGATTGACCAAGACCTGTGTACCGGCGATGGGTTGTGTGCCGAAATCTGTCCTGACATCTTCGAGATGCACGACGACGGGTTGGCTTACGTCAAAGAAGTCGGATGGCCCACGATGTACGGACCTGATGGGGCAGCCAAGGGGGAACCTGTCTACCAGATGGCTACGGGTTTGGCCGATGTTCCTGAGGAGCATCTAGAAGCCGTGATTGATTCAGCAGATGAGTGTCCGGGTGAATGTATTTACATTGAGGTGGGCGAGTAGGCATTAGTATGTTTCGATGCAACTATACCAATACCGCGCCAAGGTGGACCGAGTCGTAGACGGGGACACCATAGATGTCATCTTTGATTTGGGTTTTGATATTTCATATAAGTCACGCGTGCGGTTTGTAGGAGTCAATACTCCGGAATCTCGCACCAGAGACTTGGAAGAAAAGGCTTTGGGTCTTGCTGCAAAAGATTTTGTTGGACGCTGGCTTCTTGAACAGACTGGGAACTGTCCCATTATCGAAACTTCTTTAGATAAAAAGGGAAAGTTTGGTCGGGTTCTGGGGCGGATAGTCAATGACGAAGGTATTTGTTTGAACGATGTATTGATTACTGAGGGTATTGGAACACCATATGACGGAGGTAAAAGATAATGGCAGCGAAAAGAAAAGCAACAAAGACAAAGGGGCTACGAGGAACTGGATCTCGTCGGGGTCCGGGCAGTAGGGGAACTTCGTCGGGGGCCGCGGCGCGGCGAGTACGACGAACCCGGCGGCGATAATAGTTAGGAATTAGTTGTGTCCGTTTTAGTCCATGAAACATTTGAAGAGGGTTGGCAGAAGTCATGGAAAGGGGACATCAAAAACGCTTATCTGAGCGGCGACGCTCTACGGTTGATGTTCCGAAACGGTGACCACTACGGTTGCGCCCTCTATCAAGAGGTGCCGCCGTGTCGTCATGTGAAAGTCTCTTACATGGTGAGGGCACTTGGCAATTGGAATTCCCACAGTACGGGAAAGACTCTGGGATTTGCTGATCTGCGCTACAAGAACAAGAGGGGCCAATCCTACGGGCATGGCAACCGACAGCCTGATCCTGACGGCTTCTCGTTCCGTACTTGGTTTGGCAAGACTAAGGATGGCTTCATGCCTATTGGCATGTACTTTTACCATCTGGGTCAGGTTCCAAAGTGGGGCGATTCGGTCAAAGTCGGACAACTCAAGGTGGGTGGCAACGCTGTTCTCTTTGAATGCGAAGCCGATTTTGATGAAGGTTTCATTCGTGCCCGTGTAGACGGAGGCGATTGGGTTCGCCACAATCTTGTCGTTAGCGACAAGACGGCGGTGGTATGGGCGTGGCTGGACGCTTACTACGGCGGACCTGCTGTGTCTCCCGACAACATGGCGTGGGACATCTCCGATTACAAGTTGGAAAACCTTGGTCCTGACTTGGAGGATCCCGGCATTGATTGGGATGCTATTGCCCGAATGATTGCAGAAAAGGAAGAGGCTGCTAAGGAAACCGCAGAATCAGAGAAGATCATTAAGGCACCGCCGAAGCCGCCGGATCCGATGGCTGAGATGGCTCCGAGTTTGTCTGAACAACTTAGGAGAATCGCAGATCAAATTGAAGCGTTATAGGCGACCACCAGAACGGAATCCTAAGTGCAGTGTGTGCGATGAGCCGCTTCCGTATCTGGTGCAGTATCTCTATGGAGGTATACTTTGCCCGATACATGGGGAACTAAGAACCACCGATGCAAACAAAGCAGGAACTTGAAGAATGGTATGAGCAGGATGATCCGTGGGATTACACGGTCACGCCTGATGACATCTACCGCAAGCGTTTCTATCTGACAGTTCTAAATAATCTGGATGAATGTTTTGATAGGGCATTGGATATCGGTGCTGGCGAGGGATTCATAACGGGGGATCTCCCGGCGAAGCAGATCCATGCCATAGAGATTAGCGATAAAGCCGCGAGCAGGTTTCCTGAAAACGTTGAACGTGTGCTTACCCCCGAGGGGAAATACGATTTAGTCCTAATTACTGGTTTACTCTACGAACAATACGATCACGAAGGAATAGCGAGACTGGTATCTGATGCTGCCAGTAAATATGTTTGTGTCGGCGGGATCGAAGATTGGTTGTTGCCGTATCCGTTTGGAAGGATGGTTGAGACATTCAAATTTCCGTATAGGGAATACACTTCGGTGTTTAATGTTTATGAGTATGAACGGTATTCCCCGTGGAGAAATTGAGGCTAGCGCACAATATCGGAAATGAAAATCATTCCAACTATCACACCCGCGAGGAAATACTTGCCTGTGATGAGCCGATTGGGTTTGATGGGGTGTATCGGAATGTCTATGAGAATCAGGATGTGTTAGAGGGCAAGTCTGGCATTATGTTTGTAATGGGGAATTACTTGGGTGGAACTAACGAATTCGATCTAAACAATGTACCTAAACTCGAACGCTATTGCACCTTAGAGGAAGTAAAAGAACTGTGTAAGAATTATGATTTTGAGATTGGATGGCACACATGGTCGCACAGAAATCTTTCCGAACTATCGGAAAAAGAAATATTGCAAGAAATAACTGCACCATTTGAAACTAAATACTTACGTTATCCTTATGGGAAATATTGTAATAAAGTTATAGATTGTGTAAAACGAGTGGGTTATGAAAAGGCTTACTCCGTTACGCAAGGTGTACACGATAATCAATACAAGATTTACAGTGATTATGTTTAAAGAAAATGACAGTTGATGAAGTTCTCTCTGTGTCTTCTGTAGTAGAGGAAAGGTTCTGTCAGATGGACGCGTTTCGCTCCCATCTCCAACATTCGATCCCACAGCACCCAGTCTTCTTCTGAATTTACTCCACCTTCTCTTCGGGCATACCCTGCTGCCTGCCCGAAGGATGTGCGATACATCATGGAACCGTGATGCCCATCTCTGTGCCACCAGACATCCCCGTTGTTCATTGCGTTTGGCCGATTAGCGTCAGGGTGATTCATCTTGAACTCTCCGGTCACCATGATTTCGTAAGTAACAATGTCGGCGTCTTGTCCTAACAGTTTTTCTATGGCATCTGAACGGAACCAGTTGTCTGCACCGATAAACATTGTGTATTCGGTTTTCACCCTCATGAGCATGTCTTGAAAGTTGTCTACCGTGCCAAGATTTTCTTCCCGCAAGACGTATTCGATCTCAGGATAAATATCTGGTAGGTGCGTGCAATCGCCAACACCGTCATCCACAAACAGAATCTTGTCGGGTTGCTTGGTTTGCGATAAGAGACTTTCAATACAGTGTGCGGCTAGGTGTCCGTACTGATAAGAAGCAATGATTACAGTTAGCATTTAGATATCATCTGAATGAGTGTTCAAATCGACCAGTCCCACTTGTTTCTCTATGATCTTCCAATGGATTCCTAATCTTTGATCAAAGGAACGGATGCGTTCTTCTTGATCTGCGATTAAGTTCTTCAGGACGGCTATTTCCTGAAGGAGATATAGATATTCTTCAAAGTTGCCATTGTCGAAGTTCATGTGGCAGAGGTTACACCATCTGAATGTTTTTTTGTGAATGCAAATAGCAGTATGCATCTGTTTGCTATTATCAGCAATACTTTCCAAGAGGACATGACATGGAATCTCTTTTCGCAAGCGGAGCCGTAGGTGCTGTACTAGTGGCTGTCGCCGCGATTTTTAGGGAACGAAACGTGCGAAGGAAATATAAGACCGAGCGTTATCAATCTGATTTTCAAATTGGACGAACTCTCCGTGACGAGTTGCGTGATGAGATGGATCGCCGGGAACAGGAGTACCTGTCGGATCGTGCCGTTCTTGAAGGCCGAATAACTGCTCTGGAGAAGGAAGTGGCACGATGCCACGAAGAGCGGAGAGAACTACAGGAGATGGTGATTCAGGCAGTGAAGGAAGCACCGGCATCAAAGAAGTCGAAGGCCAAAAAGAAGAACTAACGGGTGACTTCCTTACTTAAATTGAAATCGCCTTCGATGACTCGCTCCACCACGCCTGCTGCTTCTATTTCTAGATCGTAAACCCCGCCTTGGCCCAAAGCGGCGGTGGCCGTTGCACTTACTGTGACTTCAATAACACCGCTGGAATTCAGGGTGATATCTCCTCCGGCTGAGGTCAGGTCCAAGAGTTTGGTAGACGATGTGATATCCGGGCGTACCTGCATCCGGGCCGCGTGTGCGCTAAGGTCGCGAACAACGGAAGAACTGTTCTTGATAGTAAGTGTTTTGATGAACGTCGTTCCCTGTTCACAGGTCAGATCGTGTTGGGCTGCGGTCATTGACATACCTCCAGCAACAGTCTATCCTGAGTGACATCCTAGAACAGAAAGAATCATAATGGCTAGTTTGGATATCAATCCAGAAGAAGTTATTCAAAACTTAAGTAGTCAACTGGGCACTTTGATGTCTGAAAACACTGTTTTAAAAATGGCTATTGCAAAATTACAGGCAGCGTTGGCTGAGCATGACGTTCCCGCGGTGACCGTAACGCCCGAGCCGGAAGAAGAGAAAAAGGATAAGTAATGGAAACAGCGTTAGGGGCTGACGTTGTTTGGCATACCGACGGCCATATTATTTCTCTGCGTTTAAACAAGCATGAAATAGAAGTAGAACTATCCCACTGTCCCGAAGACGGTTCCTGCAATGTTCGGGAAGCCCAATGTGTAGTTGGGTATTTCATAAACACTTTTGGTTTGGAATGCAACGTAGGTAGTGCCGAAGTTTCCTCAAAGATGGAAATCGCATGGGCGTTGATGGGCGATGATTTCCATGTGCAGGAATGTCAACTCTGGTGGATCCCGGTAGAAGACGACGCATTCTCCAGTTGGTTATCTGTAAAACTGGATTAATCTTCAGGGTTATGAAGCAGATGTTCCGGAAGTCTATACGTCGTTGAGTCAGCCGTCACGATTGATCTTTGATCGTCTGGCATTTTTCGTTTCGGAGCGTCTTCGACTTCTGCTATTTGTAGATGATGTTCTACTTCTGGAAGCGTGATCACCTTCTGGGATGTGACCCGGATAGAATTAGGCAGAATCGTTGGAGATTTCGTCAAGGTTCCGGCGTTGTCCAGACATGCTTTCAGATTAGACATGGGAATGCTGTGCGATTCAAACCCGGCCTGTCCAACGCGTCCTCCGGCAATGATCGCGTCGTAACGGAGTAGGAAAGTCTCTTCGATTTGGGCGTCCATCATGGTGGAAGCCATCTCCTCCAACAACATTTCTGTGGATTTGAGTGACAAATCATCGCCGGGTGCCGATGTTGCCTCTGCTCCTGCTGATCCAAGTGATTCTGTCATATGATTTTCCGCTCGTTTTGCTTCGATTTAGACTCTAACATAGCAAAATCGTGTATATCAAGTACCTATTCTGGTTGCTCTCTGGACATCCTTAGTACAGCAAGAGCAAATCTCCACACATCTGGGTGCTTCCACACCTCTTCGTAGGCTGGTGTGTAGGTAAACCCGTTTCCGCGCTTTTGTCGTTCCACTAGTCCATCCTCCACGCATTTTGTTATTGCACGGTGGCCCGCATTCTCTAAAACCCCCAATCTAGTGGACACATCACGGATGGATGAGTCGGGGTTCTCTACTAGAACAACGAAGGCGCGACCTGTTGCGGTGAGTAAAGACACTCTTTCTTGGGTGTTATACGCGAGCAGCCGGATCTCGTTGAGAACTTGCATCACAGTTTCTGCTGCGATTTCTACTGTGTCGGCTCCTGCAATGGCATCAGTAATCCGCTTCTTTATGAAGTGTTCGTGCTGCGGTCCATAGCCTTTGAACTCACCCATTTCTATTGGTCCCTTTATAGTCGGGTTCTGTGGTTTAGCATAGACGACAGCGGCTGATGTCGTGACGACCACAACGTCATCTAACAAGGGACACTGATGTGGAAGAACTGAGAGCAAGGTTGCAGGAATTGGCGGTACAGGAGCCGCCCACCTGTCCGGCCCAAAGGCTTCTAGAGAAATACCGAGAGGAAGACCTAGAACTGGGAATCCTTATTTCAGATTCAATGATGAACCCGGATATTTCAGTTGCGGAAGTTCACCGCGAATTGACCAGCAACGGAATCAAGACATCCAGAGAAACCATTTCCAAATATCGCAGCCAGATTTGCAGATGCGATCCGCACTGTTCCAAGCGTTTAGGGAGTCCAGCCAATGGCTAAGAAGGATTTAAAAGCAAACTTGCAGAAGATGCAGAAGCCGAGCAGGGCGTCCTTGGGGAAACTGGCAGAGATGTTGGATCGGCAGGACATCGACATCAACCAGATTGGTGACATCAAAAAGGTATCGGTGTACCAATCGTTGACAAAGGATGCGGAAGGGGATCCGCACATCCACGATTTGGTTGGCATTCAGATCTCTCCATCTTGGGAGACTGGTCCTGACTGGCCGGTGATAGTGCCGGGTCCGAAAGTTGCAGTACCAAAGAACACCACCAAGAAGAAGAAGACGGCGTTCAAAAAGTGTGTGGTTTTTCCTGACATGCAGATTGGCTACTTCCGAAACAAGGACGGGGAACTGGAACCAACCCACGACGAGGGAGCCATCGACATTGCTTTGTTGATTTGTAAGGATGTGAACCCTGACAAGGTTGCGTTGGTCGGTGACAATTTGGATCTGCCGGAGTTGGGTAAGTATCGACTGTCTCCGGCGTTTCAGCAGACGACGCAGGCGTCGATTGATCGGGCGACGGAAATCTGTGCTGCGGTGAGAGAGGCAGCACCGAACGCAGAGATTCAATGGCTTGCCGGGAACCATGAAGAACGTTTAACAAACTTTATGTTGGATAATGCTATGGCAGCATTTGGTATAAAGCAGGGAAACAGACCTGATACTTGGCCGGTGTTGAGCATTCCTAACTTATGTCGTTTAGATGATTACAATATTGAATATCTTTCAGGTTATCCAGCATCCACTATTTGGATCAATGAACACATTAAGGTAATACATGGAGATATTGTTCGTAGTGGAGGTTCTACTGCTCATGCATACTTGAAACGAGAGAAGATTTCTGTAATATACGGACACATTCATAGGCGTGAATGGGCTGAGATGACAAGAAATGATTTTGACGGACCAAAGATTGTCACGGCGATGTCGCCGGGGTGCTTGGCCCGCATCGACGGAGCGGTTCCTTCCACGAAAGGCGGCACGGATTTAGACGGGCGACCGTTGACAAGGTACGAGGATTGGCAACAAGGTCTTGCAGTTGTGGATTACGAAGAGGGCGACGGCAAATTCAACTTAGAAATGATAACCATTCGTGATGGTTGGGCCTTGTATCGGGATAAGGAATACAAGGTGTAGATGAATGATGACAATTTAAGTGAGTCTGAGGAGGAAACACACTGGACGGATAAAGCGAATTGTAAAGGCCGAGGGGCAGCGATGTTTCCCAAACGGCATAAAGATATTACTTATATTTCAGAAGCGCGGCGCATTTGCAGGGCGTGCGATGTAAAGCCGGAGTGTTTGCTATACGCCTTGAGTTTTCCGGCAGCAGACATGCATGGTGTGTGGGCTGGTTTAACTCCGAGGCAGTTGGCTAAAGAGCAAAAGACTAGAGGGGTTAAGCCTACCAAACCCACTATTGCAGAGTTCATGGCAGACATGCTGCGATACTATAAGGAGGATCCACGGTTTAAGGATGATCTTCCTCCACCTCTAGGGGACTATAATTACGATGACTAGCAATAATTTGACTAAAGAGTTTATTGCCGAGCGGGATTTGAAAATGTTTCGGATGCGGCAAGCAGGTTCTTCTCACTCAGAAATTGCTAAACGCTACGAGATTTCTGTGTCTGCTGTGTCCAAGGGCGTCGGTCGTATCTTAGAAAGATTAAACCGTGAAGCAGCATATGCATATCCAGAAGTGTTGCGTTTGGAATTGGAACGCTTAGACAATTTGCAATCTTCGGTTTGGCCGTTGACGCAGTTCAGGCGCGAAACACATGGCGATGAAGAGATCGTTGTGGAACCAGACATGAAAGCGATTCAAACGGTGCTTGGCATTATGGATCGACGTTCAAAACTTTTGGGTATGGAAGTGCAGAAGGTGGACTTGAATGTTACTGGGGCTACGGATGTACGTCATTCTCTGGCCGGGGAAGACTTGGCTACGGTCGGCTTGATTGATTACCGCACCGAATCCATGCAACTTTTGGAATTGATGCGTAAGTCTGGGATTTTGGAAAAGGAAGTTGTGGAGAGGGTATTGGCCGAAGTCGAAGATGAAGAAGAAGTAGTCGATGCTGAACTATTACCGATTGAAAACGTTGGAGGCGATGATGATGAATGAAGAAGAAACTAAGACAGCACAAATTCTTGTTCGGATTTCAGAAGAAGAACGAGATGAATGGAAAAAGGCTGCTGAAAAAATGAATGTCAGCATGTCTGATCTCATTCGATCTACCGTCGCGCCTGTTGTCAAAGAAGCATTGCATTGCACGCATCCGGATGAGTTCCGTACTTCATATCCGTGGTCGGAGTTTTGTAATAAGTGTGGGGAGCGTTTACGGGGATGATCTGTCCGTTTCTCAGTGGGGTAGCGGTCTGCTACGCGCTCATTTGGGCAGGCAGAAAAACGCGTCTGTGGGCAACCACTGAACCTAAGCATCGGACAAAGGCTCGTACATTTCCGAGGGTTCTTCCGTAGTCATGGCACCGCGCTGGGGAGGGCTGCGTCCGGAGCCGTACAAGTTGTCGCCGCCTGACGCGGATAGGGACATGATCGTTCAGGAGGGCACCGCTTGGGAACGTCCGGGTGGGCTGCGATTACTGGACAGGTTGGGTAATGCAATTGAAGCCGGGATGGAATCTCTGTCACCGGTTGACGGTTTGCGATATGTCGATAGCAGCGGAACAGATGTGGGCTACGTCCCTACATGGGCTGGGGCAGAGGAGATCGTACCGGGCACTGGGCTGCGGGCTTTGTCGAACATGCCGGGGGTTCGCACCGTAGGAGACATGACCGGTGGTTCAGCGTCTTTGAAGGATCGGGGTTTGGCTCTGGGGGATCGCCGGAAGGCGGTAGCAGAGGCAATACGGGAAGCACAGAAGCCGAAGGTGCCGGAGCCGGAACCTGAGCCGCATCCGTTGCTGACGGGTATAGCAAAAGCGGAGAAGGTGAAAGCGGAGTTGGAGGCTGCCGGGGGTCATTGGAGTATGACAGCGAAAGAAAGACACGACTTTTCTCATAGTCATGTGTTTGTGCATGATAGCGGTCACAAACAGGACAGTGGTTCTTGGAAGACTTTTGATAGGACCGGTGTCGAATGGATTACACACGGTCGCGATGAGGAGCGAGGTCGCATGGACAAGCATCTTCGGGACGATTTGGAAAACCAAATAAAAGTTCATGAAGAGGTTGTGGCAATTCACGGTCAGCGTGACCCTAAGATAGCAGTCTTGCATCAACAAAAAGTAGATAAAGCAAAACAGGGTCTTGAATATCTAGAGACACACACCGACGAAGAGTTTGCTGCGGATCTGGTAAAAGCATTGAGGATCTGGTACGACGATGAAGATAATGACGTTGTCGTACAGATACCAGCCGGTGAGATTTTTGGGAAGTTTTTGGAAGAGGGTTACAAGACCACGCACGAAGTGGAAAGTAACCACAGTAATGAAGATATCCGAGCGGATTACGAGGTGATGCAAGGAGTGCCGTTGAATGCATCAGAATCGGTGCGGCCTGCGTCGGGCCATGTGGTGAGTGGAGCCAGAAAGAGATGGCTTACCGATCAGATGTCAGATGACAACGGGAATTTCAAGGTGTCTGATGATCGACTCTTTCATCCTGACGCAAGTCCAGAACACTCTCAGGAATTCGCTACGAGTACGGAAGGAACCACTACTGTTTATGGGCGAGTTCAATTGATAATGAATGATGATGTGAAGGAACGAACCAAGACGGGTGCGGGGGATACTCTCAATTCGTCTGTTAGGGCAATGCCGATGACGGGTGCTACCGATGAAGATTTATTGGATGCTTTCCTTGCCTCAGACGGAGGGAAGGGTTCCCACACCGCTGGTGAAAAACTTAAAAGATCATTGGAATTGGTGATAGATGGTCCGGGTGAAAACTTGCACACTATCGGTGCGGGTGCTGACAATCCGTATGGCTTGGGTGGCGAGGCATATATGGAAACTTTGATTTTTGGTTCGTTCGATATTGCGGATGTCAAAGAAATCAAAATTCCAGAAGACTTTTGGAGGGCAAGTGCTGGTGCTTCAGAAGCGTCGTCGTTGCCGACGGCAGATCAAGGATGGCACAACAGCCACACAGACCAAGCCACAGCAATGGTGATGGAAAACCTTATGGCAACAGTACGAACTGGGGATATCGAAGGTGTCGAACCGGAAGTTTTGGATCTCATTCGTAGTGCATTGGTAGAGAATGCGGAAGCCGTGAAAGACAATCTTATTAGGTCAGAGGTGGATAGGAGATTGCAAGAGATTGCTTCCATGAAAAAGCGTGCAGCGATTTTGGAAACGATTCGTGCAAAAAATAAAGAAATCAAAGTTTCTTTTACAAATAGCGTAGGTGTTGACTTTGATAATCCGTCCATCTATCCCGAGGCTGCCGACAATCCGGGTATGACTGTTGAACAAATAATGAAAGATCGTTTAGCCAAGGCGTTGAACAGTCTTTCAGAAATGGTTAAATCTTGGGAACCTCCTGTTGAACGAGTTCCCACTCCAATGAGTGAAAGATTGTAGATCCCTAATCTAACAATCATGGTGTGATAAAGATTGTTACTGTGAGAGAAGCCGGATGGATTGAACGTATCAGTTTCAATGACGTTCTTCTAAGCCCTCAATACTCCGAGGTTAGAAGTCGTAACGATGTAAGTCTCGTAACTGAACTTTCTTCAGAACTAAAACTAGACATCCCCATCATTGCGTCGAACATGGACACCGTCTGCGGTCCAGCCATGTTGACCGCCATCTCAGACCTTGGCGGTATCGGTGTGTACCCGCGAGGGGTGCAGGCGGGCCACAGGATATCCCTCATCCGACAGACGGTGGAGGAAGGCCGCAAGGTTGCCGTAGCCGTAGGGGTGAACTCTCTGCTAAAAGAAATCGGCTATTACGCAGACGTTGGAGTATCAGCAATCGTTCTTGACATAGCGCACGGCGATTCCGCACATGCCTTAAAAAAAATTGTTCAGATTCGACGCATCGTAGAAAGACGCAATCCAAATGTTTGCGTGATTGGTGGAAACGTAGCAACGGCAGGCGCAGTCAAACGTATGGCTGAGGCTGGTGTCCACTGTGTCAAAGTCGGAATCGGTGGAGGGTCAGCGTGTACGACACGCGTCAATACCGGAGTAGGTGTGCCGACACTGTCTTCGATTATGGATTGTGCTACCGAGGCTGACAAACATGGAATCTTTTCGATAGCAGACGGCGGAATAAAAACACCGGGAGATGTAGCGAAAGCATTAGCCGCAGGTGCAGACGCGGTGATGTTGGGCGGGATGCTTGCCGGAACAGACGAATCACCGGGAGGCGTTGTTCTAATCAATGGGCAACAGTTCAAAAACTTCCGAGGCAACGCTTCCGCAGAAGCAGGTTCCAAGTATGTCGAAGGTGGAGCCGGACTGGTTCCCCATACTGGATCTTTACGAAATATTATTGAATCAATTGAAAACGGTTTGAAAAGCGCATTCTCTTATACGGGTGCCAGAAACATCGAAGAGTTCCATGCCAAAGCAAAGTTTGTTAGAGTGTCTGCAATGTCAGTTATGGAAAATGGGGCACACGGTTTATCACACGAACGGGAATACGATCCACAAATAGGAGTAAGGAAAATTCTTCCATGACGGAAGTAAATGTTGTCCTGCTGTTTCTAAGTGTTACCGTAGGTTTCATTCTTGCTACAATGTTATGGGTTTGGTGTAATCGAAATTCGTTTGGAGATTGAAATGCAAAAGCCAAAAAGTAAACATGTGTTACTTACCGGTGGGTTGGGATTCATCGGCGGGCACACCGTAGAACATTGGCTAAAAAACACGGACTGGGACATCACCGTGATGGACGCGTTGCGTTTCTCAGGACGTATCGAACGCCTAACAGAAATGGAAGGCTACAACCCTGACCGGGTAAAAGTCGTTTGGCATGATCTCCGAGCGCCGATCCATGAACAACTAAAAGAAACGATTGGAAAAGTTGACTGGATTGTCAACATGGCATCCGACTCGCATGTGGACCGGTCTATCACCGATCCGGTTCCGTTCATTCAAAACAACGTGAGCCTTGCCATAAACATGTTGGAATACGCCCGAGATATACAACCGGAAAAGTTCATTCAAATCTCCACCGATGAGGTCTATGGGCCTGCACCGATAGGATATTCCCACCGTGAGGGCGAGGTTTTACGCCCATCGAACCCATATAGCGCCTCCAAAGCAGCGCAAGAAATGATTGCGTTCTCATACTGGAGAACCTACGGGGTGCCAGTAATCATCACCAACACGATGAATAACTTTGGGGAACGACAGCATCCCGAAAAATATGTACCGATGGTGATGAAAAAGATTCTGCATCAGGAAGAAATAGAAGTTCACGGCAAGGAAATAAATGACGACGGAGGGTGGGTCGTCGGTGCCCGAGTCTGGTTACATGCCAGAAACCACGCCGACGCTGTCCAGTTTATTCTCAAAAACGTGCCAGTATTACATTACGACGACGACACACCGGAGCCGGAACGATTCAACATCGCCGGAGAAAAAGAGATCAGCAACCTAGAGATAGTCGAAATGATTGGAGAAATCCTAGAATGCCCGCCGCTATGGAGACTGGTGGACTTTCATACCAGCAGGCCCGGACATGACCTAAGGTACTCACTGGATGGAACGAAACTAAAAGAGTACGGATGGGATGCTCCCATGTCTCTAGAGGAATCGTTTGAAAAGACAGTGAACTGGACGATGAAACATACAGAATGGTTGACAGAATGAAATCAAAAAAACTGGCTGATCTGCGAGTAGCGGTAGGTTTAGAAGACGGCGAGGATAAGGAAGTATTGGAAGAAGCCGTCGCCCTGATCCACCATCTCGCTGACGAAATCAGTCAACTAGAAACCAATGCACGGCTAGCGTTGCATGAAGGTTCGGGTAGGCGCAAGAAGTGGTTCCGTCGGCTGTTCTAATGAACGAAGTATTCTTCCTAGAACACAAAAACACCCAGATCGAAGTAGATCTGGAAGGCGATAACCGAATCAGACTATCCCTACGCGACATAGATCTATACCTCACCGCAAGCGAAGCATCCCACATCGCAGACATGCTGACCAAACTCTTCCAATGGGACGCAGAAGAAGAACCCTACGAAGTAGAAGAATTCAAAGGTGAAGGCATCGCTTGGGCCGACGACGAAGACGAATCACCGCACTGGTAAACACTGGCGCATGATCACCTGTCTGATTATTATCGGAACCGTCACCGCCACTTGGGTAACACTAGAGCCCTAGACAAACGCGGTAAACTTCCCTCCTACATGCAGTCTCACACCGCTGGCACAAAAACCATCATCTCACGAAAAGCCAAAAAATGATTACCGTGATCAGCGTAACATTGCTGGCCATGGCCTACATCGGATGGAAAATCGGAGACACAAAATGAAAAGCATCGCCCCACTATTCTTTGGAACAATCTTCGCCATCAGCGGAGGAATCATCGCCGGAGGAATCGTCGGAGAATGGTGGGCCTTCGCCGCACTAATCCCAGCAGGCGCAATAGCAGGATGGAAATGGGCAGAACGATGAACCCATTCGTCGTACACCCCCACACGTTAGGACTCACCTACACCAAACACGCCCGACAAGCCATCACATACGCAGCAACACTCGCAACCGCAGCCATAGCGTACCTAATACACGCAATCATTCCATGGCTACACACCAACACCGCATCCAAAAAGATAGAAACACTCAACAAGGCAATGAACTAATGAACCCTACCCACAAATACACCAGAGAAATCCTTTACCACTACACATGCGGACAATGCGGACACTGGTGGTCATACGCACACACCGCACACAAATACGACCTCCACTACCCCAAAATGCTACAAGAACTCACATGCCCCCACTGTGGACACACAGCGCCATGCGAAGAGAAAGACGCCGGATATCCATACCACGAAGCAACCTCCTACCACAGACCCTCTAAACGCTCCTCATGGAGAGACACTAGTAAGGGATGGCAACCAACTAAACTCGTAGACATCCCCGAACTCCGAAAGGACTTTCTTGAAACGGACCAGTAAACAAACCAAACAGTTCCAAAACAAAAGAAACAAAAAACTCCAAACCAAAACAATCAAAAAAAACAAACAAAAAAACCAACCCCCCCGCTGGCCCACCGGACCCACCGGAAGAACCACCTACACCCGATGACCACCTACCTCTGCCTAATAGCCCTACCAATACTATTCGTAGCACTATCACAAACAATAAAATAGTCACCAAAACCCCCCACTCCCCACCACAACAACCCACAACACCACAACAAGAACCAAAACAATGACACAAAAAATTACCGCGCGCGTGTTGGAATCTCGTACTAGGGCTGCTTTTGTTGTTGCGGTTGGGTGTGCGGTGGTGTTTTTTGTTTGGTGTGTGTGGCTGTGGTAGTTGGTTCTATCTGCTGTAGTTAGTATGTCTATCTACTGTAGGTAGTATCTTCTATTGCTGATAGTAGTAGGAGATATCTACTATAGTTAGTAGCGTATACTGGCTGCTATAGATAATAGTTCCTACTACTAATAGTAATAGAAACCCGCACCGTTCACCATCTCACCACATACATGAAGGCTACAAAGGGTCGTGGTTCCGGTATTCTTTTGCGCCGCATAGGTCTAGGGCGTAACCGTTCCCATTCTCCCGAGGAACCTAGACCGCCTTGCAAATCTTTGCAAGTTTTGGAAGGCGGTCTGCTTTTCTGAGACGGTATCGTAATAATAGATCGTTGGTATGACCGCTATTTAGAAAAGCATCCCAGAAACCATTTAGCGTATCGTGTGTCGAAACAGTTCTATCTGTTTGTCGGGCGGGGCTTGCTAAACCATTACACCGTAAGGCTTACCGCAGCACGCCACCGGGACTTGCTCGGCGGGGAGGGATCGAACCTCCAACCTCCGGGTCCAAAACCCGGCGTTCTGCCAGTTGAACTACCGCCGACTGTTACATGGCACCGGGGCTTCGTTACCATTACATTACACCGTAACGGTACCGTACCATTTGCCGGGACTTCTTTACCATAAGCGATCTTGGGCCGTCCCGTTTCTTTTACAAAGCGACACCGTCCCGCTTTTACAACACGGACGCGTAAAAGCGGGACTGCTTTTCCTGCGCCGAAGAGCAGCCCCGCCTTTACTGTGTAACGAAGGAAGAGGACCAGCACCCCACCGGAAGAGAGGAGGGAAACGATGGGGAACCATTTACCTTCTCGTTACGGTGGATATAATGACACCGTTGTAGTATGTTGTCAACCCTAAATGAAAGTTTCTTTTCCCCACCGTGACAGTTCTTTTTGTAGTAGGATTTGCGAATGAGTGATCATACCGAAGCCATCCATCCGAAGACTGGGCGTCCGCCGAAGCGTGCCGCCGATGGTTCCTCAACAACTCTTACCGTGCGAATACCTGCCGAAATCAAGAACCAAATGATCGACCGTGCCGAGGAGTATGACCTCACCGTGACCGAATACTTGATTTCTTTAGTGGAGCGAGATGCCTAGCGGCAGGAAGCCGAAGTATTACCCGGACGACGCTACCGTAGACTTCCGAATAAACTTACCGGGAAGGGTTCGCAACATGATTGCGGACCATGTGCAGTCGTTGGATAACACCAACATGAACGAATGGTGCGGGATTGTGCTGCGGCAGGCTGTTGAAGAAGCCCGAGGCTTACCGACACCGCCGCCTCCGGCGGCTCCTATTCCAAGAAAGGTCGATATTTTAAGAGAGTACCTTACCGGCGAGACTATTCTTGAACCGTGCGGTCAACCGTATCCTTGTCAAAGAGAACAGACCGACTCCGAGTTTCATGGTTCCATTGAGTTCTGCGGATATTGCCGCATCATGGTTTCCTGAAACCCGGAGCCGTCCCGCTTCTTTACATTGGCTTTCGCAGGCCATTGCTCACGGCGGACCTTAGTCCATCTTGCGGACACCTGCTAACACCTGATCGAACTCTTCGCGGAGTCCGGGTGCGTTTGCAATCATGATGCCTTCTGTCATTACGGATTGAAGTAGGTCAAGGATCAGGTCACCGTTGTCGCTGATGTGTTCCGCAAACCAGTCCAACGGGTTTGATTCCCGTGACATCTGTGCGGCGGTCTTTGCGATTAGGTTCAACAAAGGCACCGCAGCGATTTGTCCCAACGTTGTTTGATGAGACATCTCTGATGGTTCCTCGCTGATCTGCATCTCACCGTCACCCGGGTTGGCGTACATGGGTGTTTCCATCCACTTGCTTACCAGCCGTTCGATCCGGTCAGTTGTTACATCGAACATTGCCTCGTCTGTTTCTAACGGGTCTAGTTCCTGTAACTCTTTGTTCCAGTCTACGTTTACATTATCTTCCATTATGCGCGCTCCTTTCGATAGATTACACGCTAAAGAGGAGGGCGGGCGGCAGTGCCGAAGCACATACCGCCCGCCGGGTACGGGGATTAGTCGGAAGGAGACAAGGAAAAACAACTAATCCCGGTACCGATCATGATCTTACACCAGCCATATTTATTTCATGGCTGATCCTGAGATCGTTCGGATGTATTGACCCATCGTAGTACCACGACTGCGTGTCCTCCTGAAAGAAGGCATGGGAATGGTCGTTAGATTGGTGGAGGAGTTCTAGGTCTAGGTCGTTGGTGTCAACTTCAAACACAATGATCGTGTCATGTTGAACCATCTTCGGGAACTTTTCCATCTTCCCGTCGATTTCCACCTCTTGCATCCCGTCGAACTCTCCGCCTCTGATCGCTACGAACTGCGCTGCGTGTGCAGGCAACGGCCCAGCAAGGTAGACGCATCCGTCGATTCCGGGCGTTAGCCCTTCCTCTAGGATCTGGTCAGCCTTGCTAGGCCATGTTGCGTGATAGATCTTAGGCATCGGCGTTGATCTCTAGGTCTGCGTCGGGGTAGTTCTTAGCCACCCAATCAACCCACTGCGCCCCTGTCAGGGTGCCCAACGTGTTTACCACGGTGGGATGGTTGACGGATAGTCCGTGATCGTCGTCCCAAAAGACCTGCGGGATCGGATGCTCGTTGTCGTCTGGCACTTTGACACAAATGCCAAACCCGGTCGTCGTCCGGTCATCCTGCTGCAACTCGTTCAACGCAATGCGCGTGAAGTAACTGGGGTCGGAACACCGCATCCCAGCCTTCTTGATCGCACGCGCCAACGCGATGTTGACGGAAGATCCACGCCAATGCGTGTATAGATACACGCTGTCGCAGTTCTTCATCTGCTTGATCGCTATGTTTCCGCGGTCACCCATCAGGCAACCGCCTTGGTCTTGGCGAGTTCCTTCTTCAACTCGGCCTTGAGTTCTGCTTCGGTCTTGTCACTGATCTCCGTGCTTGAAAACACGAAGGTCGTGAAGCCGTCGCTCTTTTTTACCTTTGGCATGTCTTTTCTCCTTGTTAGTAGTACGCCGCCTATTGGTGGCAAGTGGGTGGGGGGCCGAAGCCCCCCGATGAATCACCAGCGCTTTTTGCGCCGCTTCTTCTTTGGACCCTTCAGAATCTTTTTGACTCCGTAGAATGCACCTCTTGCTTTGAAGTCCATCAGTTTGGTAGCCCTCCTTTCAGGTTGGCTACTAGGAACTGACCCATCTGGTCGGCCAGTTCAGCCTTCGCCTCAACATGCTCGGTCCACGCCAACGTCCCGAAGGAGTCGTCGCTGATCTCGTCTGTCTGGTCGGACAGATCCGTCCACTCAGACATCCACATGCCAAGGCTTCCGCAAAAGTCTCCATGGTCGGGGACGATTACTGTGGCATTGGTGATGCTTATGGTGCTGTTTATGCCAGCACATGCGTGACGCCCATGGCATCCGCAAGGTCGTGGAGTTCTGCGGACAGATCCCCGTCTATGTTGAGGAAGTTCAGGTCACGCGTTAGCGCACTGGCTTCTTCGTTGTTTAGTATGATGATGGTGCGATCTGCACCACTTGTTACTTCGGCCATAGTTTGTCTCCTATGCTCGTTATGTTTACATGTACCAGTTTAGCACATGTCAGCCCTTCTGTCAAGTCGGGCAAGTGGGGAGTGGGGGGCTTTCGCCCCCCACTCAATCAGACCAGTTTGGTTCCGGTCTGCGCTTCGTAGGTCCGCTTGAACCATGCAGGCCACCACTGCTTGACAGGCTTCCTAGCCCCCAAGTCGTGGAGAAGTTCGACGGCATCCGAAACCTCGTTCCGGATAAGCACCTTCGACTTCTGAACAGTTTTGATGCACTGCATCGCCAACTGATCCTTGTAGCCCTGACCCGGACCAAGCACCCCGCCATCAGTCACCCACACGACTGGTGCGTTCCTGCGCTGCTTCTGCTGCACAGCCCACACCAATGCGGGATGATCAACGCCGTTGCCTCCGCGAGTCTCAGGAATCGCTGTGGTCATCCGACCACGCTCTCCCAAGATCCAGCAGTTCGCTTTGCCGTCCCCGTCAAAGTCGTTGGTCGTGTAGCACGCCACGGTGCAACCGGGGGCTGCATCCATAATGTCCAACACATCCTTCTCTGACAAAGCCATTGAGCCTGAGTAGTCGATAAGCACGACACCTCCGTTGCCCTTGACCTTCCGATCAAAGATCCGCTTCTGCGGATCGGTGAACATCCGGCCAACCCGGCGCGGGTTGCGACCCATGTTGGATGCGATGCGACGCTTCCCCAAACCACCCGGCACATGCCGCGTGAGGTTCTGCTTCTTCACATTCAACTGTGCCCAAGACCCAGCCTGATCGCTACGAACGGGCTTCTGATTCTCCAAGTCTTCTTTGGAGACAGGAACCTCGCCTTCGGAGTCCGGATCGACATCGCCAACACCGCTTTCGGAGTCACCATCTTCGGTGTCGCCTTTTTCGGTATCGCCTTCCGTCTTCTCATCCTCGTCAGTTTCGACATCAGGATCAGTCGCTCCTGCATCGGCCAGTCGGTCAAGCCACTCTCCGATGGATTCTGTATGAAAGAATCCTTCGATCAGTTCGTTGGTCGGATCAAGCCTGCCAGAACTAGTCATTGTCGAACACAGACCAGAATGGTTTGTGCGTGACAGGTGACGCAGTTCCTTTTGAAGCAACTGGTGAATACGACGGAGTCGTGGTCCCCATCCCGGTCGGTGCCGCCTGATGCCTACGAGGTACTTGTTCAAGCCCCCACAGCCAGAAACACTGGCCGTGAAGTAAACAGCCTCTGCCCAGTCGCCACGTTCCGCGATGCGCTCGCCTGCATTCATCTCTGTGCCATCCTCAAGGATGTCCAGATCGAATCCAGCCTTGCCCACTAGGAAGTTCACACGGGCTTCCTCCGCACAGATCATGGCCCGGTCGGAGCAAATGCCCCTGTTGACCCATACCGACCTGTCGCCGGGTGAAACCTTCGCGTGCATCATCTCATGTGCCCTGATGACCCGGTCCAGTTCAAAGTCCTGAACTGGCACGACCATCGTGCGAGGAAGCAAGCCCGTCATGGGCAAGCCGCGCTCAGCAGCACACGGGTGGATGTCCCACTCCGCAGGTTCGTCGTTGGCTCCGTCCCTACGCCTGATGAGTTCAGGCATGGGGCGCAGATCCTTATGTTCTAAAGTTTCCATCTCGTCTCCTAACGATTGGTTACTTGCTTACTTGATATAGACAGTATAGCACACTAGTGTGACACTGTCAAGTGTGGGCGAGGGTTGGGGGTGCCGAAGCACCCACCAACCACTCGCTGGGATTAGGAAGCCGTCGTGACGGTGTCAACCTTGACAGCGTCAAGGAACGCCTCTGCCCGTGATCCGAAGATCAGTTTGGCAGCACGCTCGTCGCCGTGGCTACGCGCCAACTGTCCGTAGGCGTAGAACTGGCGCAGGCTGATCCTGCGGTCACCCGCGTCTGCCATCTTTCGGGCGTACTCCCGAATCTTCGTAGGCAGTTGCAGCAACGCATTGGGATGCGGTTCGTTGATCCGAATCGCACATGGGAAACGATCCTTCAATGCAGAAGGTAGTTCCTCCATGTTCTCAATGTTCGTCGTCATGATGACGCTGAATCCGTCCTTCGGCGTTTCGATACGACCGTTAGCAGGATTCTCCCACTTAGCCGAATCGACCGTGTCCGTCATGGCAAGCAAGGTTGCGAATACATCGCCGCCTGCCTTGTCAATCTCGTCCACTACGAGCCTGCCGCCACGGATGCCGTTGCCACGCCATGCCTTGATAGCCGATCCGTCGTTCCAGTCGAATGACCCGTCCTGACCGGGGAGGAAGCCTCCCGTTACGTCAAAGTTAGTCATGTCTTCTGTGCAGACCAAACGCCACGAACCGGAGTCCGTATCACCTAGGTTGAGTCCGGCAAAAGTCTTGCCGGTTCCCGGTGGGCCGAACAGGATGACCCTGTCGATCCCGGCTGCTAGGACATCGGTGTAGTCCTGCCAGCACTGCGGGAGTGCTTCTTCGTTCATAGTTTGTCTCCTATGTTTGGTTGGTTGGTATGAATATAAGTATAGCACACTGGCCGACTCCTGTCAAGTCGCTCACCAGTGAGCAAGTGGAGTCACCCCCGACTTGCTAGATATAAGTCTAGCAGCCGGGTGTGACAGTCGGATCAGACGGACTCCATCGTGTCCATGTCAACGATCCTCTCTGACCACTTCCTACCTGCCGTTTCAAACGTCAGGTTGGTGTAGATGACGATCTGGCCGTCGTTGTCCTCACCGAACTCAACGTAGTCCATGAGTTGGCGCAATGCCTGTCCCACGTTGTTGAACTTGTGATAGTCCAGCCACGATCCCTCGTTGCTCTTTCCGTCGTACATGTCTAGTCTCCTTGTAGTTAGTTAGTATGCCCCTAGTGTATCAGGGGGGTGTGACAGCCGGGAGCCATAGGGTAATGGGCGTCTCCCGGCGTCACTTGCGTCAGTATACCACACTGCAAGGCACTTGTCAAGTTACGGGATTATTACGACTGTAACCTGTTCGTAACATTACGATACGCATACGCATACGACACGCCGGGGCTACCGCATAACCAGCAAGTCAAACTAGATTTAGCCAACCAAGTTACATCGCAAGCATCGCAACCAATGACCGGAGGCGCGCCCGTCCCGTTACTTATCTCTGACATGCCGACAACCGGCGGGGCTTGCTTACCGTTGATGAGCCACATAGTCCCGATGTTCTAACACGGGACGGGGCTAACCCAGAGAAACCTTTAGGTATAGGGTAATCTGAAGCCTTACTCTTTACCGCTTACCAGATTTCGTCGCTTTTTGCAGCGGGAGTCGCCGCTGGCGGCAGGCTTCCATTGGAAGAAACTCCACCGAAATCAAGTTTGCCTGAAGTAACCCACCGTTCACCTTTACCATGAACCGGAGTTACACAAAGATCTATCCGACCGAAGTGCGTCTTTACATTTACAACCGTGATCTCAATAGTCAAACCATCGGTTGTTTCGTATTCGGCCTTCTTTCCCACATACTCGTCAATCAAATCTTCTACCGTTGGCATCTCGCCTCTCCTTTACACATCCGCAGAAAGAACAAGAAGATCCCAGACCTGATCCATTTCTTCAGGCGTGTCGTACTTCAGGGTGTCCACGAATCCTTGGCTTTCACATAGGATGGTGAGAACGTCCCGATGCTTTTGGTAACAACCCAGTTCGCCGTTGAAAGTTTCAGTGGCGGGGCTGTGCCAGAGTTGCTTGGTTTCTTCGGTGTCGAACTCCATCTGCTACCTATTGTAGCAAGCGGAAGCGGGGGGCGCAAGCCCCCCGTCCGTTACCGCTTCGCCGGGTCGATCTTGCTATCCGGCATCGGGATGTGAGACTCGCTTACCCAGTCTCCCCATTCCTCGTAGGTCATGCCCACCGTTCCAAGGTGAACGTCGTCGTAGACCATTCCGTCTACTTGAACTATCCGAAGTCCAAATACGTCGAAGATAATACCTTCCCCGGTGATGGTGACCGTCATCTTGCGATCATCACCAAGGTCAATGTCCATTCGACTGTCGGTTGCGGACTTGGTTTCTGTGTAGATAATGCTCATTCCGTTGCCTCCAGTTCGTAGGCGCGGTAGACAAGGACACCTTCCTCGTCGTTCTCGCGCCATTCATCCCGGTCGTCGTCTAGTACGACGAGTTTGCTGCCGTCGTAGCGGACGACCTTCCCGGTTATGTCTTGGTCGATAACCTTGACTCGCTGTCCAATCTTCATCGGGCTTCCCTTCCACGAACCGGACTGAACGCCGGGGACATTACGTCCTCGGGATCGTAGTTGTCCTTCGTGATCTGGTAGCCCTGCAACGTGTAGAGATCCAGCCATGTGGATTCGCACACATTACAATGAATCGTGTAGGAACCGCTCATGCCATCAAACTCCGCGTCAGACGCGGTGATGTCGTCAGCCTTGCAGACCGGACAGAAGTCCGCGCATCCAAGGTACTCACGGTTGTAGTTGCGACGCCGCTGGTTGGCGAGTTCGTCTTTCTTCGCCCAATCCTCGCGGAGTCTTTGTTCATTCACACTTCTTGTCATGTTTGTCTCCTTGATAGTTGTAAAGGCAGACCGCCGGTACGGGACCAGAGGTCATAGACCGACGGCCTGCCAAGTGGAAGGGGAGGGACCGAAGTCCCTCCCCGAACCGGGTCAGACGATCTTGACCGCAGGCTTGCGATCCTTGAACGTGATCGTGCTGGCAACAGCAGCCTCGTCCAGTCGCCCTGCTTCGACCTCGGCATCGAACCGGGTAGCCACGACCGAAGTCTTAGCAATCCGATCAAACACATCGGTCGGGAGGATGTCGCGGATCGCATCGGTGTCAATATCTCGCACCTGCGAATGGACCACGATGACGGTACGCCCGTCCGGTAGGACAACCTCGTCCTGCCCCAATGCGAGAAACGCCTTCTCAGCATCGCGGTAGGCGTCGGTAGCCTCCTTGACCATTGCCTTTAGGTCTGCGACCTGCTGGGCGACGGTGTGGACGGCGGTAGCCTTCATGGCCGCTGCCATCTTCCCTGCGGTACCGATACCCGCTACGGTAGAAATGGTGTCCATGTCTATCCTTCTGTTGTCTGACGTAGCAGGAGGTTCCCGCTACAAGTGATAGTCTAGCATGGGGGTGTGACAGTCGTTCTGCCACGACCCCCCTTGCCGACTCCCTGTATGTTACTACTAGGGTGTGACACTCACATGGCCGCTGATGAACAGCGTCACGATCTTGTGCTTTGCCCGCTCGTAGGCCATGCAGATATGGTCACCCTGAATCTTGTCCTGCTCAGGGTGGCGCTTTGAGGCATAGGTGATCTTCGACGCGGTGTATTCCGACCGCATTAGAGCCTTTGCCTGCTCCGGTGTGTCCACGCCGTCGATACGGGCTATTGCCATGTCGATAGCGTGACGCGTGAACCGGAGGTTCCAATGTCCGTTGTCCATGTCCTTCTCCTTGTTTGTCCGTTACCCCTAAGACACCGAACGGGGGTCTGATCCGATCCTTATTCGGTTCCTGTGGATAACAGACTTTTACGTTAGACCCGTAGTTTAGCATACGGGGAGCCGCTTGTCAAGTCGGGCTATTCCCGCTTGTCAACCAGTCAACCCATAGTCTACCATCGGGGTGTGACATCGAACATGTGTTCGATCACCGCATTTACCTTCTTGCTTTATAGACACCGCAACCGCACCAAATCCGACCCAAACCCCGACCCGTCCCGTTTTTTTAGAAAGCACTCGGCCCGTCCCGTTTCTTTAGTTGTTTTTCGGGGCTTCCTTACCTTGGGAGGCCGGGGCTAAACCGGTACGCGACAAAACCCCCAACCGATTGGTCAGGGGTTTTGCCCGGCGATTGCCGTGTTGACAACTTCGTGGAGGTGCGGGGAATCGAACCCCGGTCCGAAAGCGTTCCGACATGCGGCTTTCACTTCCGTCTACACCGATCACCCCCGGTGCTTGGCACTAGTATAGCATACTCGTACCTGCTTGTCAAGTGGGGGGCCGAAGCCCCCCACCGACTAGCGTATTACAGACTCACCGCGAGATGAGCCGTAGCGCCGTGGCCCTCTTCGATCCGAAGAAGTCGCACGGCTAGTTCGCCGTCAACGCCACAGGCGTTGTAGAACCGACGAGCGTCAAAGCGCTCGTTATCGGCTGCGAACACGGTTGCCATCTTTGCGGCAACCAGTACCATCGCCCCATCGAACCGGAACTCGTTGAGATCCTTTACGATTGTGGCGAAGGCTTCATAATCCTTGCGGGTCATGTTGTCTCCTTATTCTGTTGTCAAGGGATGGCTTGTCCCATCCACTAAGCACAAGTATAGCACAGGGGTGCGACAGTCGTCAAGTCGGCCTCCAGTTTGACATTGTCACACCTGTATGATAGAGTGTTGTTCTTGACAACAAAGGAGCAAGCATGATTCAAGAAGATGGCACGTTTACCGCCACGCGTATCTGCGATGAGTGCGAACGGGGTTTCAACCTGTTCGACGCTAACGACGCTAACGAGTGGTTCTACGGTCATGACTGCGAATCAGTCGTGACCGTCTGACGAGTAGCCCCCGCCTCCCCTACAGGCGGGGGCTTTCTCGCGTCTGGTTTAGCCCCGCCGTTGTTGCGAGGGCCGGGACGACCTCAGACGCGAAGAAACCCTGACCTTAGACGCGAAGAAACCCCGCCCTTTCGGACGGGGTTCTTCGGTCGATCAGACGACCGCAATCGCTGATGACGCATCCGTGTCATGGGACGGGAAGTAGGCGATGATGCCAAGACCAAGATCGTCGGTCCTAACGTCGTCGGCCAGATCCGCCGCCAAATGCCCGTTGCTTCGGGCCAGTTCCACGCCCAAGGCGAATAGATCGCTTAGGTCACGGAGTTCGACGCCGATGCAGGTTTCGCCGTACATCCCCCGGCCTGAGTAGCCGAAGTAGACATGGCCCTCGCCGCCCGTGGCGGATGAGAGCGCAAAGTCGATGTCACGGACATCTCGCTTTGAAAGCATGATGGACATAATGTCTCCTATTCAGTTGTCAATCCAGCGACCCGTGCGGGCCACTAGGAGAGAGTATGTCACACCCTCATGACATTGTCAAGTCGGGGTGCTAGACGCTCCCAGCGACCCTTGCGGCCACTAAGTACAAGTTTAGCAGCAGGGTGTGACATCGAACAAGTGTTCGACAGTTACCAAGTCGGCCCCAACTTGACATTGTCTCATCCGTGTGCTATACTTACTTTATCGAGATCCGGGGTCCGACCCCAGCGTAACCGCACCAAGGTCGCATCCCCGGCTCGCGCACCCCCCGTGCGTAGGTCTGCGGGCTTTAGCCGAGACAACATAAACTCATGGGGGGTTTTTGCGCGTCCCAACTCATATAGCCCCGAAGCGCTAGCGAAGGGCGGGGCGTGGCGACCTTCTCGGCATCCGGGGCGCGAAAAGGGGGGGGCCGAAGCCCCCCAGTTCTCAGTCGATGTACGGACCTTCAGCGCCCGGCAGGGTTTTCCCGCAGGCGTCGCACGTTCCATCGAACTCCAGTTCGTGGCATCCGTTCCAGCCATCGAAGTCAATGTTCTGGTTCTGGCACCAACTTCTGTGGCAGTAGTCGCTACAGAAGTAGAACCGATCCAGTAGGTCGCCAATGGCGTCCTCAGTATCATGGATATGCGCCATGATAGTCTCCATTCAGTTGTCAACGTGACCCTTCCGGCCACTAAGAGACAGTCTAGCACCCCCCTGTGACAGTCGCCCAGTCGGGGGCCGATTTGACAATGTCACACCAGTATGCTATACTTTCTCTTGTTGGCGAATACGTCAACAGCGAGGGTTTCCAGAAACCACAGGAACCCCCGGCTTCCACAGGAACTAGGCTAGTTCTTTACCAGAACCGCCAGTCCGACGGGACAGGGACATAAAGGGCGAAAGCCCGCCACGGAGACAGTAGCCCGATTGAGGGTTTGAGGCCAAACGCTGGGTCCGATACGCAGTCCCTCCACCCCACGGGCGTAAGCGTGAAACGAACTAGAAGTCCTGACACGGAAGCCGGGGGGTTTCTGCGCGTCTGGCCTCATTTAGCCCCGGCGTTGCTGCGTGGGTTCGGGGCTGATCGACTTGACTCCAGACGCGCAGAAGCGCCACCCTTTCGGATGGCGCTCCAACTCAGTTCACGAATCCTTCTTGGAAGTCGATCTCGCGAGTGTCATTACGCTCAAAGAACTCGCGGCGCGCTTCGTATTCATCGGAATCGTAATCGAATCCGAACTCCGCACGCTCGTCCTCTCCGTGACCTTGGCAATAGTCGATAACATCGCCACAGTAACCACATCGGGATACGAACTCGTCCATGTGAGTCTCCTATTCAGTTGTCAGGCGCAGATGGTGTCCCATCCACTAAGAGATAGTCTAGCAGATAGGTGTGACAATAGCAAATCAGCCTGACTTGACTCTGACTCCCTGATGTGATAGAATAGTTTTATTCCGCAAGGAGCGGAAAAGAAAGGAAACAATGGTTTTTCTACCGTTGCTGTCGATAGCGACCATCGCTACGGCGCTCTGGCTAGTGTGTTCTGACCGGTTCACCGGTTAGTCCACCGCCCTCACCCTCAGGGGTGGGGGCGGTCATTTAGCCCCGCAGCAGACAGCAGGGTCGGGGCTAACTAGGGGCGCGAAAAAGCCCCCCGAAGGGGGACTCTTCCGAACACCTGTTCGATCAGTCCTCGTAGACCGACACATCGAACTCCATGTCGTCGTCCCAGACGACCCCTTGAGGGGTCTTGAGGACGACCAGCGCCTCTGCTGCGTCCTCTGCGTCCATGAGGTGGTCGAAGTCCCCCGTGATGGTGAACGCAGCCGACATGGTCACATAGCCCGTGTAGGTAGCCATGGTGTGTCTCCTTCTCTGTTGTCAACCAGCGACTCCGTGTGAGCCACTAGAAGTAGTATAGCCGATCTCTAGTCCCTTATCAAGTCGGAGGCTAGTCGAACGTGTGTTCGTTCCCCTCGCGTGCGTGCGGGTGTGTGCGTGCGAACGTGTGTTCGGTTACCGCGCGGTAACTTAGGGTCTTCTTGTTTTGTCGGCTCTAAAAGCCCCGCTTTTTTCAGCAAAAGCCGGGGCTAACCAACTTGGAGGTCGGGATTGACTCGGGACGCGGAAAAGGGAGGGCTTTCGCCCTCCCCCTTCTCAGACTGTAACTCCATGAACGAATCGTGAGTAGTTCACGATCCACCCGTCGGTGCCGTTCAGCAGTCGGGCGTTGTTTAGAACGTCCTTCCTGTAAACGTCTCCCAAGTCAAACCCCCCGAATGTGTGCGGGGATGAGACGTAGCAGAACCACCGGGAATAACCGTCCTCGTTGTCTGGGTGCTGGTAAGTCTTGACGACGTACCAAGTCCATCCTGCGTCATTGACGTAGGTGGCGTAGGGATCCTCTTGTGGGACCGTGCGCCCGAACGGATTGGTTTTCCGTGGCATAATCTGTCTCCTATTTAGTTGTCAACGTGACCGCTGCGGCCACTAAGAGACAGTCTATCACCCCGGTGTGACAGTCACCAAGTCGGCCCAGTTTGACAGTGTCACACCAGTATGCTAGACTACCTTTATCGGGTTGGAAGGCCCGGTGGTTGACAACATAAAGGAGACACCATGGCTAAGCGCCTACGGAACACCACCCGCACGCAGTACCAGTGCGAGGGGAACTGCGACGGCGAACTGCGCTACCCGTGCTTCGTATGCACGAAGTACGTCGATGGCGTTCCGGTCGGAATGGAAGCATTCCCGGCCAAGAACTAGGAAGGGGGGAGGGCTTCGGCCCTCCCTTCTTCGCGCCCCAATGCGCCCCGCTGGCTGTTGGAAAGTTCGGGGCTGATCGACTTGGCTCTAAACGCGAGAAAGGGGAGAGGCTTTCGCCCCTCCCCTCGCTATCAGGCGTTCATGATGTCGGATTCGTGATCCCGCATCAGGCTCTCGTAGGCTCGCATCTCCCTGACCGCTTGGGCCGGTGTGGTGGCTTCTTCCCGGTCAAGGAACTCAATCAGTTCCTCGTCGGTGAAGCAGTTCTCCACGATGCTGACCTTGCCTGCCTCTGACCCGTTGCCGACCTTGGTGTCGGCCCGAACCGCTGCTACTCGCTCGTCAAGCATGTCGCTCCTATTCAGTTGTCAGGGTGACCGTTGCGGCCACCAAGAGATAGTATAGTCGATGGGTGAGACAATGTCAAGTCGGGTCCAACTTGCTATTGTCCTACCCCTGTGCTATACTTTCTCTTGTTGGGAGGAAGCGCCCAACACTGACAACTGAAAGAAGGACAAGATGCAGCCCTACAAGGGTCGGGCACGACCCGGTAAAAGCCAACCGACCAAGTTCGTCGGAGGCGCTGGACATTGGCAGCGACGAGGCAACAAGTCGAAAGCAACGAAGTAAGAACGAGGGGAGCCGAAAGGCTCCCTTCTTTCGCGTCTCCAGTCAGTTAGCCCCGACGAACGAACGAACGTTCGGGACTCGCGGAGGGGAAATAATCTCAGACGCGAAAAGGGGGGAGAGGATTTCTCCCCTCCCCCCTCGCTTCGATCAAACGACCGGGTCACCCCAAAGGATGGCGTCGGTGATCGCATCCGATGCAGAGGCAATCTGCCTCTTGTGGTCAACATCGGTGATCTTCACCCCGCTCAGGGCCATGTCCAAGGCGCTCTGAATGGCGCAGGCAAGGCGGAACGGGATTCGGACGGTAACCATGTCCGTTGCCGGAATGGTATCCATGCTGTCTCCTTATGTAGTTGTCAAGGTGGAAGGGGTGTCCCTCCCACTAACTATAAGTATAGCAGATGGATGTGACGCTGTCAAACTAGGCCGATTTGACAAAGGCTAGTGGGTATGCTATACTAGAACTATTGACAACGAGAGAGGACACAATGCTAAGGATACTCGTAGTACTCGCCGCCTTTACCGGTGCCAGCACACTGCTGGGCCTGATGATCGCAGCGATGTTCACAGGCACGCTGCCTTCCATCACCAAATGGAAAGCGGTTGGCTGAGAGTCTGGCCCCCCGAAAGGGGGGCTTTCTCGCGTCCTCAGTCGATTAGCCCCGGCGGACGAACAGATGTTCGGGGCTGGTGGAGGGGGGAGCAGGGCTTTCGCCCCACTCCCCAGCCGACTCATCGGTCAGCGGTCTTGAAGCCCTCCATCGGGTTTGGCCCCAGCCCCTCTTCGTAGAGGAACCACGCCTTCTCCCAAGCAAGTTCTTCTTGCTCTTCGTTTTCGTAGGTCATGTCAACACCTCCTTTTAGTGGGAGCACTTTCAGACCCCCTCCCTCAGTAAGACCATTATCTCATACGGGTGTGACAGTCGGGCTGGGGAGACTGTCACACCCATGGACTAGACTCTCTCTTAGTGGGACAAGCCCACTGATTGACAACTGAAAAGGAGACAACATGCAGTTCAGCATGTACACCCATGAGGGCGACAGGCTGGTCCTAGCGTCCCTCCAGCGCCAACTGGAGATCGTCCTGTCCTTCACCCACGCAGTCACTGCGGAGGCGCTGGTAGAGCGAGTCGAAGTGGAGGTAACGGCCTGCGGTCACCCTGAGGTGACTGACACAACGGTCAGGGAGTGGATCTACACCTACCTAGAGGACAAGGGCCACATCGTTCAGACGGAAGTGATCGTCTGATCGAACAGGTGTTCGGAGGGGGGGCGAAAGCCTCCCCTCCACCCCTTTAGCCCCGCTTCTTCAAGGAGGTCCACTACTCAACAGACTGCGGGGCTTATGATGTCCTTCATGGCGATCAGTTACGAGAAGGCGCGCAAACTCTTTGGCAAGTTCATCTCGTTCAACCAAATGTTGTCAGAACAAGTCGAAGTAGAAAACTATTACGAGTTCTCTTATCGTTTAGATACTTATCAACTTTGGGCTGACTGCGATGAAGAACATCTCCCGTCGTCCCGCATGTTGTGCGCCCATGCGGGGCTGCACATGGCAATCGTGGATTCGGACAATCGGTTGGATCAAGCAGAGTTCGCGGTGATGATAGGGCCGTTCGATCTGATGCGCGGTGATGATCCCGAACTCCTCTATCGACAAATGACGAAGAGTGTGAAAGCGGTGATGGGTACGGCGCAACTACATCTCCACGCGTTGGGTTACCCATGTCACGATGAGTGCCAGTGTGAATCCATACTGGACGAGGAGAACTATCTTGGCCCCTAACGCCTGTAATAGCGCCTCTAGGGCGTTTCCACCCCCTCGGTAGGGTTCCTACACTAGAACTATCCAGAGGGGTCGTTAGAACGGCTCTAAATCGTTCTGACCCTAGACGCGGAAAAGCCCCCCCCTTCGGGGGGGCGGGAACCGCTGGATCAGGCTACGACGTAGCGTTCCACCAGATCCGAATCGTGTGGTTTGCCCACACGACCCCTGATGGGTTCGTGATCACGCCATTCGCAATCTGGCGAGACATAGCGACTAACAGGGCAGGTACCGTGACCATGCCGGTCCGCTAGACCGTAATACTTCCTACCCGTGATCTTGCTTCCGTCAATCAACGGAAAGAACTTCAGGTACAAATCGCACCCGCAGTACCAGCAAGAATCCACGATAGGAGCGTTGTCAAAAAACATAACGCCTCCTTGGATTATCGGGGACGATCCCCGATAAGCAATACTCTAGCATCTAGGTGTGACAGTGTCAAGTCGGGCGCTAGTCGCTTTCGCTCGCTTCCCCGCTGGCCCCCGCCCGCCCCGCAGGGGTCGCAGCCCGCCGGGGCTAAATGGGGACAAAAAAAAGCCCCCACCTGTCGGGATAACCCATTGGTGGGGACTTGCTTGCTCCGGCCCGGTCGGAAACTCTTTATGCTGGCCGTAACCGGTGGTTCAACCGGTGGGGATTCTCCCCGCTTTCACTCAACAAGATAAGTATACCAGACTTCACTTTGTCAAGTCGGCGGGGAGGGATAGATGATCTTGGTGCCTTCGGGAAGAATCCCGATCAAAGAACGAAGGCAATGGCGAATCTCACCCTCGGAATCAACCCATTCTACCCAATAACGTGGATCAGCCAAGTATTCGTAGTTTGATTCTGGGCGGTACTTCTCTCGGGCCATGCCTTATTCTATCTCATCCGCCGCAGCCCCGCAAGTAGGTGATGGTTTCGGGGCTTGTTGGGACGCGAAGAAACCCCCACCGGAGTGGGGGCTGCTTCTAGTAGTTTAGCGTCGGTGCGTCCAACGCGTCCCATGCTTCGTCGTTCCACTCGCCCTCGCCCCTAGCCCGACGATGGAGTTCTTCCATCTTCGCTTGGAACTCAGCGAGTGTGCCTTTATGTTCTTCGACAAACATGAGATCATGTTCGATCTCCATTGCTTCTCCTTCGTTCGTTCCCCGCTGGGGCCGTAGCCGCGGCGGGGGCGCTTTACGGGCATCTGCGCCAGCCCTTCTTGATAGAATAAGTATAGCATACCCGTGAGTCAATGTCAAGTCAGCCGGATTTGACATTGTCACCCTAGTGTGCTATACTTACTTGATGGAGGGAAACCCCTTCATTGACAACTAAATAGCCTTAGGAGGCAAACCATGACGGTAAAACATACCGGCTGGATGGACTTCGTGGACTGGGAAGCACCAGTCAGCGAGGACGATCTTTGGGAGGCAATCGCTGAAGCGAACGGCGTCGAATACGACGAAATCGCTGACGGTGATCTCATAGATTTCATCTAATCCTCAGAGGGAACCCCGGCCAATCGGTCGGGGTTTCTTCGCGTCTAGGGTTCCGCCCCCCGTTTAGCCCCGATGGTCGAACGAATGTTCGGGGCTTAGTGGCGCCTGCCATAGAACAAGTGAACCGATTCACAAGTTCATCCGGTAGAATAAGGGCTGACCAACAAGCAAGAAAGAATAATGAAAACTCTATTCAATAAAGTAAAGAATCTTCTGAAGCCAAGACCTCACCATTATTACTATCATAATCAAGTTATGACTGATGAACTGGAACGGGAACTCATGAAGGCATATGCCGGGACTGGTTACCGGGGCCGACGCCTTTTAGTCCAACTTCGGACGCGGAAAAGCCCCCGACCGAAGCCGGGGGCCATTCTCACTCCTTCGGGCAGACGCAACCGGTGAGGATTGCGAACCACCCCCCGGCGAAATCGTCCTCGTAGGCGCTGATGTAGCCATGATCGCTACACTCGTCGCACTCCACAAGGCCGGTGAATCCTGTCCCTACCCTTCGACCGTTACGGCTTCGGGGTTCGGTTGTGATTCCCATTGGGAGTCTCCTTAGGTTGTCAACTCAGCGGGTGCTTCTCCCGCTACAAGTATTATAGCATAGCCACTAGCCCCTGTCAAGTCGAATCAGACTTGACAACGACATATCCGTATGCTATACTTAGTATTACGAGGTCTGCCAAAGGAACGGTAACCTCAGGGTAATGCAAGGGCACGGCGTGGCGCATTGCAGCGTAAAACCGTGTTCCCCTGAGATCGCGGGGTTCAACTCCCTGTCGGATCACTAACGAGTGAAGAACGCCCCCGCTTCGGCGGGGGTTTTCTCGCGTCTACACCCCTTTAGACACCGCAAGCCCCGCCAACCCGACCGAAACTCGGGGCTATTCGACTCCGCACGCGAAAAAGCCCCCCGGTTGGGGGGCCAGTTCGGATCAAAATGCCTCGTACTCCATGGCGTAACGTTCGGCCAACGCTTCGTCGGCTTCTTCGCTTGCCTGATTCGGAGAACCGTACTCCCAATGATGATGACCGCTTTCGCAAGTCCAACCATCGGAACCGTTCTCATGAATCGCTGTTCGTGGTGCGCCACATTCCACTTCGTCCCACAAATCCGACGGGAAGTCGATCTCTGTGCGCCAAGTGTTGCGGACCATGACATGCCATGTACAAGGGCCAATGCCTTCGTAAAGCATCTCTGCTCCTTCTCTTCTGTTGTCAAGTGGAGAGTTCTCCCCCACAAGCACTAGTATAGTCGATTGCTAGTCCGTTGTCAAGTCGTCCTTGCCGAACAAGTTCTCGCACCAGATCGGCGGGAACACATGCTCGTCCTCCATCACAGAGATGAAGTAGTCCCGTGGATCTTCGCCGTCGTCTGAGATTGCTTTGATCCACTCACGGATCTGGATTCTGGTAAGAATGTCCTCTTCCAAGAACAGGATGTAATCGACATTGCTTTGGCTGTATGTCATGCCGGGGCTTTCGCGCATTCCAAGCAGGTGCCGGGTGCGGTCATCCACTTGCCGGGTTGACGGGCACCCATCATCGAAAACATTTCCTTTCGACGCAGGGGTTTGCCCTCAAAGCCTCGCCCGCAATCCAAGCAAAGTCCCCACCACGGCTTCCGTCCCATAAACCACAGGTAAATGGGGGTGTTCATCAGCCACAAGTTCCTCCATGACGGACGTTTGCCCTTCTTCTTGTCACGCTGGCTCTTCTCCATGCACTCCTGAAGCCACGCTGCAACCTGAATCTTGCTGATCCCGTTGGCACCACGGCCATAGCCGTAGTCGGAGTTGTAGATATCGTGGTCTGGATCCGTGAAGTCGATCATCATCTTGCGATGAAGGTCGTCTGAGAAGGCCAGTTGGCCCCGCACTGTGCGCGGGAGTTTCATGGGTTTGGTCCACAGGTGTTCACCTGTTTGATAGTTCTTGATAAATCTCATGGGGTTCCTCTCGTTACTTCTTACAAGGAGGCTTAGGCTCCTGAATGTAAAGAGAAAGGGGTGTGACTTTCGCCACACCCCTCTCCTTTAGACGTTCTCCATCGTGATGACGGGCCGTCCACAGCCATGCTCATCGTCCTCAAAGTCAATGAGTTCGACCTGACTGCCGTAGCCCTCGTCCCAACCATCCATGCTGGGAACCGGAACAAACTTCCGTCGGTGAGGATCGGAAGGCGTGTTTATCAGGATCGCTGCCACCCGTCCGTTTCCATCCTCAAATGGATGGATCTTTAGAAACTCCAGAACGAATGCCTCACGATCCGTGTCCCACAAGTCTGAATCACAAAGTTGATTCATAAGTCGTGGAATCTGATCGGCCTTCGCTCCGGTGTTTCCGTTTACGAACGTGACCGGTGTCTTTCGGTAGGCTTCCACTGTCTTTCGGTAGGCTTCCACCGCCGCGTACTGCTGGCTTTCATGGCTGTCGGGCCAACCACGAACGATTCCATTGAGAATGCTGATGGCTTGCTCTACAGGATGCGGCGCGGTGTGGATGTAGTTCCACCCTCTGAGGAAGCCGGGAACAGATAGGGCACTCTCGCCCTGCTTGTCCACTTCCTCGCACGCCCATTTGATTAGGTTAGCGTTGTAGTTGTACATGCTTATTAGTATAGCATCTTTCTAGTCGCTTGTCAAGTCGGCCACATGGCTCAAGCCAATGGTCCTCAAACGCAGAATGTTGTTACGTTCAGCCGGTGTAGCCCCGCCCCAAACGCCGAACTCTTCCTTCTGACGCAAGGCGTAATCCAAGCAAGGCTTCTGAACTGGGCAACTCCGACAGATTGCTTTCGCAATCGGAATGTTGGATGACTTCCCAACATCAACGAAGAAAACATCTGTCGGATGACCCGCACATGCTGCTTCTTCGGTCCATTCTGCTTCTTCAAAGTCTCGTTCTTCACCGATGTGCTGTTTCATTCTTCTCTCTCTTCCGGGGCTTATGGAGTAGGGGAAGGCAGGAGGGTGCCACCTAACTAGATACGTCTAGTGATTTCGGCCCATTACAGGCACGGCTGGGCTAAGCACCCGCAGTACCGCTTTTGGCCGTACCGTGGCCGTACCGTTGTTCGGTGTGCGTACACCCTCCTACTTCCTTAGTTTTAGTATAGCAGATCAGCCAGTCAATGTCAAGTCAGGGTTACCGACCGACGTATCACCATTCGCAGCAAGAATCGTATTCAAATGCGCGTGGGCCAACGAGTTCCGGCTGTAACCAGAAGCCGTGTAGCCACCCGCCAGCACGAATGCCGTCGGGATGCCCAAGCCCCGCAGGTGATTGAACACAATCTGCTCACGTTCTGCCAACGTATCGAAGTCGATCCAAGGATACGGGTCAACTCCTGCATTATACAACACCAAGCCGCAGTTGTCAAAGTTGACACGATTCAGCAAGTCTGTTATAGTAGGCAGATAGTCCTCCGCCTCATCGACAATGATGAGTTCATCGGGACTCGTCGGCCTGTAGAAGTCGAACGGTGAAGTCGAAACGTCGTACTGCTCAACCCAGTCCATCCCGAACTCATTCAGAAAGATGTGAGTTCCCCCGCCGCAATGCGCGTCAAAGTCTAACACAAATACTTTCTTTGTCAACCCAAGGTAATGTCGGGCGTAGTACGCAGCAATCGCAAGTCCATTGACCGTGCAGAATCCCTCGCCCGCATACGGGGTTGCGTGATGCAGTCCCGAAGAAAGGCTTCCGTGGATTCTGTGATTGAGTCCGCCAGCGAGGGCGTCGTCGGTTGCACTCAGAACTCCCGCCGTGGAATGCACGGCCATGTTCCAAATGCCTTCGTCCCACGAAAATCCGTTGGATTCAGCAAGATTCCGTGGTTCGCCAGTCGCCAAAGCGTGGGCGTATTCGGAATCAAGCATCGAAAGGATCAAACTTTCGGCCCGTGCCAACGACTGTGCTGTCGGTTCGGCCAGTTCGATGTCAACCCAGCAATCTTTGATGATGAGTTTGGCGATGTCTGCCGACTTACGGGTGGTATCGAAGTCCGTACCAGTCCCGACATAGGCATCATCGTAGTAAATAGTAGTCATAAGTTATTCCTCCTAGGTATTAGTATAGCACATAGCAAGTCGTTTGTCAAGTCCGGGGCTTACCATGTGGTCAGAAATCATTACAGTTCTGTTACTCGCGCCCCTCGCCGCGCTTATTCTGTGGACTTGGTGGGATCAATGAAGAAACCCCTGCCCCGAGTTGGTGGGGCAGGGGTTTCCTTTATTACAGCGTAACTCGTCCGTTTTTCCTTTCATAACGGGTGGCCTTCACCAGATACGGACAAACTCATCCGGTCATCCCGATTGCAATACTATAAGTATAGCAGATGGTTTACGACTTGTCAAGTCAGTCGTTTTTATGGCCCTTGCATCCATCAACAGCAAAGATGTATTTGCCGCATCGCTTGCACGTTGGATGCATTACTTCTTGACTCATTAGTTTTGCTCCTTTTTGGTTATGCCTTTGCGTCCGATCACGAACTCATCGGCCTCAACTACCTTGGTAGTCCCGAGTTCGTTGACGAAGATGCGAACCTTGTTGTTCTCGTAGCATTCGACAACGTAACCTTTGGAACGAGCAGTCCCCTTCTTCGCCTTGAGTTGCACGAAAACGTTGGTGCCCTTCTTGAGAATACGCCCGCCTTCGCGTCGGATCTCGTCAATCGGGTCGCCGTTGCTGTTTAGGCGGGACCGTTCCAGTCGTTGGGCACAAATGTTGAGGTTGTAAGCAATGCCGTCCCTCATGGAAAGGCGCTCGCCCTTCACGACGAATCCCATGCCGTTCGCTATCGAACGAGCCGTGGTGCAATACCCGCATCGTGCCATCCCGAACTTCGTCTTGGTTTCGCACGGGGGGTTCAAAAGTTGAGGAAACTCTTTTAGTATTGTAGTGTCCATGACTGTAGTATAGCAGATTGGAACTGACTTGTCAAGTGCGGGTTCGCACACGGTCAGTTGGTAACTGCCCCTCTCCCTACATAGACACCGAACGGGGGGTCGATCCGACCCAAACTCCGTAAGCCCCGGTCAGAACAGGGCCGGTCCATCACCTAGAGGGTTCTTCGACTTTCTCGCTTCGATGTCGATGCAAGAAGTGTGCGCCCAACCGTCCCATTCTTGGATGAGTTTGGCACCGGTTTTCTTTCCCGGTTCGATCCAGCACAGAACTCGCCTCATTGCAGAATACCGAGAATCAAGTTCTTCGTCACAAAACTCGCAGATTACTTTAGCCATTTCGGATGTGAGTCTTGGCTGCTTCCATGCTGCGATTTAGCCACAACGTGATCACCGAAGCCCCGGCAGTCCCGACATGTGCTGCGTAGTTGTCCTCATCATCCAGTTCATCCAGTTCTGCTTTTGCTTGGGTGATAGCCCGATCAAGTTCTTCGCTCAAACGGTCGCCATTGAAAACGACAAGCATCCGTTTGAGATCGCCCTCTTGTTCCAAGTCGATGACATCCGGAATGTATTTCTTGGTGGTAGCCGGGGCTGCCGCGGCAACGACGAGAACTTCATAGTCTTGACCGTCGATGTTTAACTGCGCTTTGGCAAGAATATCGGGATCGTCACTGTACCCTCGAATCTTGAAGTCCAAGATGCTCACGGATCCTTTCATTGCATAGTGTAACAGAGTCTTCCAGCAATGTCAAGCCGTCAGCCATTAGTTCCAAGTCGCCACGCAAGAAGGCTTCTGTTGTCGCGTGATACGCGTCAGATATGTTATTTAGAAGAGATTCGGAGAGATCCGTGGGGATGAGGGCTGACATGTGCCAACCCTACACCCCCCCACGAACTTCGGCCAGTAGATCAGACGCTGGCAATGATGCCGGTGTCTTCGACCTTCTCCTTGTACGCTCGCACGATGATCGTGCGCTCGTCCTTCGTGTGCGTGCGGGCCTTGAGGCCACGACGCTTGGCAGTCCCGTGGACATGCGCCACGAAGGTACGGGGAGCCATCTCAAAGTCAACGCCCTGAGACAGTTCCCAAGTCTTACCGTTCAGGATGGTGTCCCAATCGTATTTGGACTTACCACCTGTATTCGTTGGGAACCTGAAGTGTGATACTTCCTGCATGGTTCTTTCCTCTTCTTTTCTTGCTTGTGCCGGACCGATACTGGTCCGTGCCTCAGATCTTGAGGCTATCGTAGCCGGTTGCGAAACGCAACTATTTGCTACAAGTATTCGACCTGCCGGATCTCATGGATTACCTTGTGCAAGTCAATGTCGTTCTCAAAGAAGAAACATTCGATAAGAAGGTCGCCGTCATCGTCGGCGTTGTGCGGTTCGACATAACAGTATGTCTTCCAAGCACTCTCCGCATAGAAGCAGGCAGCGATGGGGCGGTTGTTACGGATCATGGTTAGAGCCTGTGTAGTCCCGTAGCCTTCCATGAGCATCAAGTAGAACACCATGGACGGTGCCCTGTTGATTCCCATGTGACAGTGAACCATGACTCTCGCCGTCGGATCCTCGTCTATGATCGCCTTGTACGCATCCCAGCCCGCATGGAACCATGCTGGATCTTGATGCCCGCCGTTGTCATGCGTGCCAAGATAGACGTATCCCACATCGGGGTACGCCTCTGCTACCAAAGCCTCGTCCGAGTATTCCTCACGAACATCTAGGATGTGCGTGATGCCGTGGTCCTCTACCCAAGTTCGGAGATGCGGCAACGCACGCTCGCCGTTCGGCAAGTCGCCGGATAGATAGATGTTCGGTGTGATCTGACAGACAGTCCGCCACCACTTAGCGCCTTCGGTGTTAAGTAGTCCCGAAGGCTCCTGCGGTGGGAAGCATCGCTGTCGTTGTTCTAGGTTGTTCATGTGCAAAAGCCGCACTCAGTCAGACCGTCGCCGGATGGCGACTCGCCGTGACAGTACGGACACTCCTCGTCTAAGTTAGTTGTTTGCTCTAGTATACCAGTCTGGTAATACTTTGTCAAGTCGTATGTGGAATGGGTCATCGTTCTCCATCCTTCTTCGCTTGCGCCTCACGGTCGCAGTAGTCGTCGTATGCCATCTGAGCATCACAGTACCTACACCCTGCGTTCTCGCAATGCTCGCAGGGTTCGTCCTCGTCGGGAGGGTCGTACCATGAGTCAGGCATGTGGAAGTCAGTCATTGTACTCGTCTGCCATGCTCGCCTGACGGCGAGAGATCGCTGACACGATGGTGGATGTGGATGTGGAGAACATGGGGAAAGACCACTTGTGTGAGAAGTGATCCCTGTCCGTCTTGTTCCATGACCACAGGTCGATACGCTGTCGCTGTGTCATCGCTTTCCACATGGCAAAGTTGTCCATGCGTTCTTGTAGTTCTTCAGGCAACATTAGTCAATCTCCTTTGCCCAGTCGTAGGGCGTGCCGGGGGTTTGTTCTCCGACTTGAATGATTCGTATCTCGTCTCTCTCAGGACCGAAGTCGTGTGAGGGAACGGTGATCTTGTGGTGGTCTAGTTTGGTTAGACTCACGATCCATGAGTAGAGCATCCCTCCTACGGGGATGGCAAAGCAAGTCATGAGGAAAGCAAGTACCATCATGTGTAGTGTCTCGTATGAGATGAGCGGTTCGTATGTCATGAGTATTAGTATAGCATGAGGGGTAGAGGATGTCAAGGGTTAGAGGATAGTCCTCGCCATACGCTCGCCTATATGCAAGCGATTTTGATAAGCATACTAGAAAGACTTGACACACCCTTTCCGATTTGCTACACTGTCAACATGACAGAGCGATACGACATAGCACCGAATCCCACCGGGGGATGGATCGTAATCGACACCCGGAATGGGAACAGCAAAGTGAGCGAGCATAAGACCCACGGGCAGGCGCTCCGAGAAGCGATCCGGCGAGGCTGACTAACCCGTCAGTCAAGGCTACCTAGCCCCGGTCAAAGGCTAAGTTACCGATGAGTAACTTATCCAAATCGAAACGCAAGTTACCAACGGGTAACATAGCGAAACGAAAACGTAAGTTACCGACGAGTAACATACAAAAACCAAAACGTAAGTTACCGAGCGGTAACAACAATCGAACAAACGTTCGATCCAAGTTACCCAGCGGTAACATCGAAAACCGAATCAGTCCCGAACTTTTTGCAAACTCCACAGTAGGGGGGGGAGGTGTGTGTGATTTTTTTTGGGTTTGATTGTGTTGGGATAGTTTTATTTGGCTGCTATTTGGTCTTGTAGTTGTTTGATTTGTGTTTGGAGTTGGTGGTTTTGGTCTATGAGGTTGTGGATTCTTTGGGTGTACCAGTCTTTGCCCATATTTTGTGTTGGTTGGTATTCGTGTAGTGGGTTTTCTGGCATTAGTTTTGGTCGTGGGGTTCGTTTTGGATGTGGGGCGCGATTTTTGTTGCGGTGTTGTGCATGTCTAGCATCCGGTTTTGGATGTCGTTGCTGGTGAAGATGTCTCTGGTGTTGGTTAGGGTTAGGAGTTGTTGGATTTCTTGTAGGAGGGTGTCGATGTTGGTTGTGAGGGTTGCTGCGTCTCCGAAGGATCCGGCGTCTTGTTCTAGTGTGGTTTCTTCTGTCATGGTGTTACCTCTTTCCAAGTTTTAGTCTGTGTTATAGGATAGACCGGGACTGGTGTACCCTCTGCGAAAAAATATTTTTTAGTGCTTGTTGTTGGTTATGCGGGGCTGTCCCATAGGTTGTCTAGTCCTTTGATCATGCCTCCGTTGCGTAGGAATTCCACGGCTGCGGATAGGAGGAAGTGTTTTTTGTTGGGTGTGCCGGGTGGGTATCGTTTTTCTAGTAGGAGGATGGTTTGTTCAAAGGGGTATCCGTCCCATTCGGCGTCGAATAGGTCGTAGTCGTCTATGTTGGCTGGCACGTTTACCGGGTCGGGTATTGGTGCTGTTTCTTCTTCGGGTTCTAGTTGTGGTTCGGGTGGGGGTTGCGGTGAAGGATCTGACTCTTCCGGAATAGAGGGGGTCGGTTCCGGGGCCGGATCCTCCACCGCAGGTTGTGTAGTTGTCGTGGGTGGGCTGGTTGTTGTTGTCGGAATGTTTGATTCCCATACTCCTGCTTCGTTGATTTCCATGGCTGGGAGTGAGTATCCGTAGTTTCCCATGCAGAGTGATTGCCAGACGGTGAATGTTGGTGTCATGGGGTTTGCTTGCGCCCAGTAGGGGTCGTTGAACCTTCGTACTGTTTTGTTGGCGTCTAGGATCCATTCGGGGATTAGTCCTGAACTGAACATGAGGGCTTCGATTTCGGGGTAGTTGCCGTTTGCCCAGTCGTCTATGGACAGGATTTGTCCGTCGGTGAGACCGCCAGCCCAGTTATCCCACGCTGGGATAGTCCCATCCTCTTGGACGTTTGTGCCCTTGCCGCCGTGGAGCGCCTCGTAATAGCGGAACACGACTCCGGGCGGGATGGTGCCGTCGGCTTCCATTGTGGTGATGTGTGCGGCCCATTCGTCGTAGGTCATGTGTATGAACCCGTACTCTGTGGAGCAGGGCGAGTAGATCGTGTCGTGGCTGGCGCTTGCTGGGGTAGCAGCGATCATGGATGCTGCCATTGCCAGTAGCACGAATGCTTTGAGTTTTTTCATCTTCTTCTTCCCCTTCTTCTGTCCCGTCGGCATGATTCGCATCGTCGGGCGACTTTGGTTTCGCCGTTGTACTTATATTTGAAGTCTTTGATTGTGTACCACAGTCGGCAGTCGGCGCACAAGTATTGGCCTTCGGCGTTCTTGGCTTTTGCTTCTTTTATGAATTCGGCCCGTCTTTGGGCGCGGCTTGCTTGTTTGTTGGCTTTTTTGAACCGGTTTGTGGGTCCACCGCTTGGTGTAAAACTCATAATGGTTCCCCTCTTTCAGATAGTTTTATCCGAGTAGCGACTATGCTACCCAACCGTGCCTGCCATGCCTGACCCGGCCTTGCCTTACCTCGCCCATCCATGCCCCGACTGCCGTGTCAATGGGGGAAGGGAGAGGGCAGCAAAGCCACCCTCTCCCGACATTCCCCTGATTATTTTGTTGTTACTCTTCGTCCTTAGGGAGTTCAGGCAGATCCTCAATTGCTGCGAGGACTGGTGTGAACTCTTCAAAGGCGGAGAGAGCCGCCCGGTATCCACGCAAGGTAGAACGGTACCGGTTGAACAACTGTGCCCGTCCTGCCGGGTTCTTCAAGGCGACGTTCGTGGGAACGTACTCCCTGCGATCCGGAACGACCTCAATGGGCACGAACGCACGCATCGTTTCTGACCCGCCTGCCTGAATCAACAGAACCTCGCGGAGGATCTTGCGTGCCTCAATGATGTTGTACTGGTAGGCAGCCGCTTCGGTGTCCCATGTGAACCTGTGGTGGAGCGGATGCTCCGGGTCGCGTGCGACCTCCACCAGTTCCTCCGGGGTGACCCCAGCAGACTGCAAGTCCGTGATGACATCATTGATGTGATCAACCGTTGTCTTGCGAGGCAAAACCTCTACCTCTCCGGTTGTCTCAATGTCTTCGGTGACTTCCCGCATTACTCAGCATCCACATCGGTGAGAACTGTCACGCCACCGTCTACGGTCTGGAAACGACCATAGTCGCCGTTGCTCTTCGGAGCCGTGGGACGCCACTCACCGATACCGCCGATACCGGCTGCATCTACGATACTGATGACGCTGTCCAACGACAGGAGCGAAGGAATGAACTCAACCTTGATGGTCGCACCCCAGTTCTCAAACATGGGACGGTACCGAAGGTCAACGACCCCGGTAGCGTTGCGGACGGCGTCCTCGCGCATGATCGGTTCATCGGTGAACCCGGTGAGGCGAACCAACTGGTCCGGACCCTCGCCGTGGACAAAGATGCCCTGACGCAATGCCGTCATGGTGATGCCGTTGAAGAAACGACCGGCGCTTACACAAGCACCCTTGAAACCCGCAGCCGGGAAACCGTAGGAGCCGTCGGGGAGCAGGTACTTCGCACCCTCATACAGCGCCGCGGGATCCTTCGGAGCCTTCGCAGCCTTTTTACCGGCCTGCGCTTCCCTGATCTGCGTCTTGATCTTTTCCGAAAAGTTGTTGCAGATCAAGGGTGTAAGACCCTCAACTTCAATCTGTACAACCGTAGGAACGATCCTAGTCAAATCTGCAACCACTGATGTAGCAGCCATGATGTATTCCTCGCTTCGTTAGTTTACGGTACTGACCGGAAGGATTTCCGTGCCAGTGGGGTTAGTATATCGAACCTTCAGGTCCGTGTCAAGTATTTGAATGTTGCGGCTCTATTACAAGCCTAGCCTGCCATGCCACGCCGAACCCCGCGCCGCCTAACCGGACCGTACCGCGCCTTGCCTGCCTGACCGCGCCGCACCATGCCGCGCCGCACCTAGCCCGACCGCGTCACGCCATGCCTGCCTTACCGTGCCGAACCCCGCCCGACGACGCCGAGCCGAGCCTGACCATGCCTGCCGTGCAGAACCGAACCACGCCTTGCCAGACCCAGCCAGTCCTTACCGTGCCTGCCATGCCTCACCTCTCCTAGCCACTCCCCGCCTTGCCCCGCTGTGCCTTGCCTGCCCAACCGCACCGTGCCCCACCGCGCCCGACCGCGCAGCGCCTCGCCTTACCTGTCCTCACCATGCCTGCCGTGCTTTGCCGTACCTTGCGCTACCGGACCGCGCCAAGCCCAACCGAGACTGCCGTGCCTTACCAAACCCCACCCGAACTGGCCTAGCCTTTCCGGGCCGCGCCTAGCCTGCCATACCGCGCCAAGCCTTACCCGACCGCGCCACAACATGCCTGACCCCGCCACACCGTGCCTGCCGTGCCGCCACTGGCCGAACCTTGCCTGCCGTGCTATCCGTGCCTTAACGTACCGAGCCGGGCCTGACCTTGCCTGTTCCCCCAAGCCGCGCCTGCCCTGCCGTGCCGAACCCTGCCTTGCCGTGCCAAACCGCACCGCGCCTGCCGTGTCTAAATTAGAAGATTGAAGTCTTCCCCTGTTGCAATACGCTCAAAGCGCCCGAGTGTAGCCTTACTTGCTTGCTTCATTCGGCGTATCAGATTTGCCCGAGCCACGATCATCTCACCAAGTTCTTGAATCTCAGAATCGTAAATCCCTTGAGAAACGAAGTGCGTTAACGTTTCGATGCTAGGCAACTTCTGCTTTGGCGCGGGCTTTGGGGCATGGAGTATTTCCCACTTGTCCAAAGCCGCGTGCGCTCCTGCCTTAGCGGCGGTTGCTTGGGCTTGAGTCTGGTAATACCCCAAATGGATATCTTTATTTTTATGCCGGATTTTAGCCCGGATAGATTTCATGCTCATTTTAGTATCCTCTTTTCAGGAAGTGAGTGTAGCAGTCGTTTCTGCTATAGGCAAGGGTTTCTGAAAGACTAACAATGACTCATGTGGTATTCGTTGATTGAAGTTTTCTCCATGCGTCAAACCCGTAACAGGAATAATGACCGTATCGACCTGCCTGAAGCCAATACGGGTACAAGTATCGCCATGCCATTTTGTTACATATTGGATTTTTCCGCCCCGAACGTGATCCTTGATGTTGATAATCAGAATTCCACCGGGCTTTAGAACTCGCTTTGCTTCTAACCACGCTTCCGTGTGAAAATGTTGGTAATCATCGCCCCACTGCATCACAGCAGAACTGCCTTCTGTTAAAGGTCTGCCTAGATAATGTCTGTAGGTGTGCCGTTTGCTGTCGTCTTTGGCTTCGTGATGATCGGCCATTCGGTTGCCAAAGCATGGTGAGGTTACGACTGCATCGAACGACTCATCGGGGTGGAAGGTATTGAGGGCGCTACCGGTATCGGTCATTTCATGCTGATTGGCCCATTCTGGTTCAAGTTCGATACCCCGCGTAGTGAACGGAAGATCGTGAATTGTGCCGATGCCCGCGAAGGGATCCAAAATCGCAACATCGTTACCGGGTCCAAAGAGATCTTCAAGGACTTCGGTGATTGCGTTCAGATGCTTCGGGGTGAACTTCGCAGGGTGGGGAATCACGACTGGTTCCGGTATTTCTTCTTTAGTTTCATCCGACGGGGGAGTGGTTGACCCTCATGAGGAACCGTTATGCTTGTTCCGGCCTTGCCGTCTTTTGCTCCCGGTTCGTCTTTCTTGAAAACGGTGACGATTCCAAAGGAAGTCCGATACACGATCTTCGTGTCGTCCTCTTCAAGTATCTTATTAGCCATGTGCGGTTCCTCCCCAGCACGCTTTTGACGGGTTCCAGTGGGAATCCCCGCTCCTATAGAACAGCCATGCTGCTACGGCAACATTTGGCTCAGTATCGAATATGTCATAGCCGCGCCATCCGGCAGCGGTGCTTCTATCTAACCAAAACTTACTTAAATGTTGGAACCACCCCACAGCCAAGGCCGTACTCACAGCATTTGAATAGGTGTCTGATGGCAACCCGCTGGATTCACAGAAGGCAACCCGGAATGCCCATTCTCTGTCTTCCGGCAGAAAATAGATATCAACCAATTGTTGCAACGAGGGAGGTTCTTCCCAGTTTATCCAGTTGTGCTTCCAGTCCATTTCTGGATCGTGGGTTTCTACCCACCAGTTACTCCGGTCGAAAAAGTATCTTTGAGCCGCTTCTGTGGAACCGAACCATTCCATGTGAATTTTGCGGGTGTCAGGTCCATAGATGCCGTCTACATATCGCATCCCCAGTAGGCGCTGTAATCCTACGATGTGGGAACCTTTTTCATAGAAGCCGTATTGGTTGTCGATGAGGAAGGGGATCGAATCAAAAGAACCGCCGGGAGGGTAGGACTCATACCAAATGTCGCTTGCTGAACCAGCGGGAGGTAATGAGGCTTCATATGTTTTATCCGGATTGGCCCACCTAGAAGTGTGTCGTGGTTCGACGGCATTGTGAACAATCGTCGTCGTAGTAGTACTGGTCGTCGTCGTCGTAGTCGTCGTCGTACTGCTGGTCGTAGTGGTGCTTATGGCAAATAAGAGTTCTGGATTGGTGTTTGTTGTCGCTGCATGTTCTGTGGGAATAACGGACGGTGATGCGTTGTTGATGTGGGCCTGAGAAACCAAAGCAGCACAAATGAAAGCGATTCCGATTTTGAGTATTCTGGGTAGCGGCATTCCAAATCCTCCTCTGACAGTTGCAGTCGTTGTTAGTAGGGTTGCACGACCGGCACCGATGTCGTACAGTGTAACATCAAGAGAGTCGGTCCGCAAGAATTTCCATAACAGTTATCATAAGAGGTTTTAAAACGTGTCAGAAACAACCTTTTCAATTCCAGAAGATTTGATCCAAGCCATTGAGATCTCTTCGTTTGAACGCCAGTTGCCCAAACAGGGAGATTCTTGTGTCCATCGTTACCTGATGAAGTCTGATGATCAAAAACTTCAACAGGAAGTAGAAGACTGGATTGAGAATCAAAAGGGCTTGTGGCCTGAAGTGGATGTAGTAATCATCAGGTTGCATGAAACCGTTGGCCCCGACGAAGATTTCCCATGGATTTATGCCGACTGGTGGATGTCACTCTGTATGCCTTGGTCATCTAACCTTGAAGTAGCAATCCAATCTGCCCATCAATGGTGCGATGCCCAGTCCGCGTAATGCCCCTCGTCGGGAAACGGTCAGTGTTACCAAATTGGGCAAATATGGTCATGTCCAATGGATTCACCAGTTGGTGTGCGGGCATAGCGTGGTTAGAAAACGCAAGTCTCCGACTGGCGTCCTTGGATGCATCAAATGCATCGACGCTGAAACATTTGAAGAGATGAGTCAGTCTCTTGCCATCCCCGTGGAGAGTCCCTACGACGACGGGTTGTCCGATGCCGAGTTGGAGGCGTCCAAGTTGAGAGCGATTTTGGCTGGCCGGTTTAAAGTTCTTCCCGAGCAGGTTGACGTAGTGATTCGATCCAACCAGTGGGGAGAAATGGTCGTGGACTCTGCAACGATCTCTTTGACGAGAAGACAACTTAAGGTCTTACGGTAACCACACGGCGGTGTGGTGGAACGGGCATACACAGGAGACTTAAAATCTCCCGACTCTAGGGTCATGCGGGTTCGATTCCCGCCATCGCCACTTCGGGAGCGTAACTCAATTGGCAGAGTAGCGGACTTTTAATCCGACGGTTGCGGGTTCGATTCCCGCCGCTCCCACTCCATTTGCGGAACCCGGATCTACGATCTATGATGAGCGGACAGGACGGAAGGAAGGGTACCGATGTCCGAACCATCGCCAGAAGATGTCTTTGAAGTTTTTCAAGAGTGGGTGTCCCTCTGTCGAACTTCTCCTGCGGGTCGTAAACCGGTTCTAGGGGAAAAGCGTCGCAGGAAAATCAAGCAGGGTATCAGAATGTATGGTATTCAAGACTGCAAGGATGCCATCCGTGGATGCACCAACTCCCCATGGCATATGGGACACAACCCTCAGGGAAAAAAGTACGACGACATCGAATTGATTTTGAGAGACGAACAGCACATTGAAATGTTTTTGGAACTTTGTGACAAAGCGGAAGATGGCTTTGAAGTCTTAGAAGCCTTCGCCAATGGTGAAGACACAGCGTTCTGATCTAACAGTGGAAAAATCGGATCTCGTTCCTATCGTAAAAAAGGTGAGCATCAATTGGGATGCTGCCACGGGCGGTCCTCCGTTCAAGGAACGGTGTTCGTTGTGGTGGAAGTTTCTTGAAGACTTGTCAGCCGATTCGGTCAATGACGCTGTTGACCAGATAATAGTTTTGGATCAACAGCGTCTACCGCGAGTGGGGCAGGTCAGGCGGTTGGCTATCGACCTTGCGTTGGGAGATGAAATCCCGGCTGCGCCTCAGGCTTGGGCACAGTTTCGTGCTGCCATAGATGCGGCTGAATCTGGAACCAGTTTCGATAAGCCCCACGATTTGGTGGGAGAAACCATGCGTTCATTTCCAAAGAATGGTGCAGGTTTAAGAACAAATTCTGATAGAGAACTGTTTCTAAAGGCTTATGAAACGATAGTTCTAAAGGCTGAAAGAAACAGGTATTTAAGTGACTGATAGAACACCTGAGATAGATCTGGTTCTTTCTCGTTTGAACAAGGTAACGAGTTCTGGCACTGGCTGGAATGCGGCCTGTCCCTGTCGGGAGGATGATCAAAATCCTTCTCTTACTATCGGGTTGGGTCGTGAAGGGCAGGTTCTGCTCAACTGCCATCGTGGCGGTGGGTGTGATTTCAGCCAGATCTGTGATTCGATGGGCGTCAAGCCTAATGAGTTGTTTCCGGACTCTGGGGAAAAGAAGTCTAAGGGCAAAATGAAACTAGAAGATACATACGTCTATAAGGACGCTGCCGGTGATCCGGTGATGCAGGTACTTCGTTTCCGTGAGGACGACGGTGGCAAAACTTTCCGTCAGCAGCGTTACGAAAATGGTGAATGGGTTTGGGGGACTCAGGGAATAGAGAAGCCCCTGTACCGATTGCCTGAGATTATTGAGCAGATCAAAAACGACGGGATCGTTTACGTTGTAGAGGGTGAAAAGGATGTTGCCACTCTGGAGCGATTAGGAAAAGTCGCTACCTGTAATCCCGGTGGAGCAGGAGCCGAAGGTCAAGAGAAGTGGTTGTCGAACCACACGAAAACATTGGCTGGGGCAAAGGTTGTCATTATTGCTGATAATGACGAACCCGGTGAGATCCACGCAAGCAATGTCGCTGCTCAACTTCGTGAAGCCGGATCAAAGGTCAAGGTATTCAAACCGACCAACGGCAAAGACATTTCGGATCACATCGGATCCGGTGCGGAACTTTCAGATCTCAAGATTGTGGCCGGTGAAATTCGTGACGAGTTTACGAACTTTGTCGAATCCCTCATGGATCTAGACCACAGCCTGCCGTTGGCTCAACGGGTTAACAAGGCTCAGCGATTGCTGGATGGTTTCAATGTTGACGACTCCTTGCAAGAGCCGGGAAGACTGATTGATTGGGCGACCCTGCTGAGCGAAGAAACCGATGACCAGTACGACTGGTTGATCCCTCATCTCTTGGAACGTCAAGAACGAGTGATCGTTGTTGCAGCCGAGGGGGTTGGAAAAACCTTCCTAGCAAGACAAGTTGCTTTGATGTCGGCAGCAGGGATTCATCCATTCAAACGAGACAAGATGCCTCCCATAAAGACCTTGTTTATTGACTTGGAAAATCCTGAACGAATCATTCGCAGAACAGCCCGTCGCATCTACCACCGGATTGACATGGTGGGAAAAGCGAAAGAGATGGACGCCCATCTCGTCGTAAAGCCTGATGGGTTGGATCTGCTCAAAGTTGAAGATCGCAACAAACTCATTGGTTGGATTGATGAGACTCAACCAGAACTTCTTGTTCTGGGTCCGCTGTATAAAGCGTTTTTGGATCCCGGTGGACGCACCTCCGAATCGGTAACCACAGAGGTAGCAAAGTTTCTTGATTACATCCGATACGAATACGATTGCGCTCTCTGGTTAGAACACCATGCTCCACTGGGATCAGGCACCAGTAGAGATTTGAGGCCGTTCGGTTCAGCAGTTTGGAGCCGATGGTCTGAGTTTGGTATTGCCATCAGTCCTGATCCAACAGATCCCAACGTAATGGAAGTCAATCATTACCGTGGAATGAGGGATCAGCGGGAATGGCCGGTTCGGATGCGTCGTGGTAACGAAGACGAATGGCCGTTTATTGTTCTTGAATTCACCACTATGTGAGGGGTCGATATGGAAGAAGATGTTAGCGGTATAGATGATTGGATGAAGGGTGCGGCGTGTCGGGATCAGAACACTGCCGACTTTTTCATCCTTCGTGGCGACCCGCAACAGCGGGTGAAAAGAATTCGGGCGTATGCAGTTTGTAGAGGTTGTCCGGTAAAGCGAGAATGCCTTGACTACGCCATCATTAACCACGAACTAGGCATATGGGGCGGAACGACCGACAGAGAGCGGAGGATTATCCGCAGAAATTGGACACCACTCAGTGAGAAACGGAGGAAAGTGAAGGGGTACTCGCAGTTCGCATAGCAAATATTCTGCCTTGTCGCCACAGGTAATGTCTGCCGCATTCACAAACAATTCGGAATGTCCACATTCCGGTTGTAGCGCCGCTTTCGGCTTCTTCGCTTAAATCGTTAGAACATTTGGGACAGTGAATCATGATTAACCTCCCACAACCAAGATATCACTACTACTAATAGTAGGTTGTAAGTTCACTAAAATAATTCCGGCCCAACCAAATCCGGCAAATGACGGTTCATTTGCCAGTGGTACACGTTCCATTGATCTTTGTGCGACTTGAACTGATTGTTGTTTGATGAGCGAGGATCCGTTTCGCCCTTCTTTATAGGAACAGCCTTGTTGTAGAAGACGCCCTTCGGCAGCCAACCTATAAACCAGCCAATCGGACCCGGCGCTTTCACTCCATCAACCGTGTATTCAGGGTAGTAAATGATTCGCATGAAGACAAACGCATCTACGTCCTGTGGGAATTCGCTGTGGTCTTCACGACCCATGGCGACGCTGCCCTCCCAATGTTTTCCGGGGACGCCTTTTGACCACTTGGTTTTAACGTCGATCTTGACCTCGTTGACATTTAGGTCGTAATGGGCATTGGGCTTGTGTTCAATTTCTAATTTCCACAAACCACCCAAGTCCCTTTTGAGTGTCAAGATTTGTCTGAAGGCTACTTCTCCGAGACAACCTACGAGGTCGCCTCCGCCTTCCAGAATGGAACCACGACGACCTTTGCCGTCGCCCATAGCATCAGCCATCTGTTGGGCTTCTGTGATCATCTCTTCTGTCAGGCTGACTTTTTGTGGTGGCATCCACATAATTTTACCAATCGTGAATTGCTTTAAGAATAATTGGGGTTCCCTCTCCCAACCACGCGTTGAACGTGTTGCAACTTAGGAAGTCCCAAGCATCCTCAAAGTCCCAGCCCTCTGTCCAGACGAGATGTTCTACCATCTTTTGTTCGTCGTAGACGAGGACTGGGTCTTTTGAGTATTGGCAACCGATGCCGATAATGGCTTCGTCAAAAGTTGGATCAACAAAACGCAATGCTTTGGGATTCAATTCTTGGAGTTCATCTAGCATGAAATCCAGTTGCGTTTGTTTCGGTTTCTCTTGATCCACAGGGACAACCCTGAACTTTGGCGTTGGCATCGGAGACGATTCTAAACAGTCTGTAGAATCAAATCTGCTGCTTTGGCCTTCATGAGATGGGACTTGTTCCCAATCGTCATCGCAGCCATCGCGTTGCGCTTCGGGTCATCGAACCAATGATGGTCGAAGTATTCCCCAACTGCGTTCAACAGGCTCCAACCGTTGTAGCCATAACCACCTGCGTTCTTCGCATTCCCGTACAGGGAACGAACCATCGAAATGGTTTCGTCGCGGTTGACCTTCTTACGGTCGGTATCTGCATCCCTCTCAGGCCACAGGCCATTCAGAACGCTGTCAATCTTGTTGCTGGAAGCAGGCATAGGAGCCGCAAGCAGCCTCTCCGCTTTGGCGCTGAATTCGCTCGCCCAATCCCGTGAGATCTGGAGAACCTCATTTGCTTCCTCCAAAGCCCTGTTGTAATTGGCCGTATGGCGAGCAGTCACTACGGATCGTGCAGACTTCAATCCCATGCGAACCGTGTTTGCACAGACGGCCCGAATATCGGTATTCGCATAGGTGATCGGCGTGGTGCCGTCGTGGCTCGTATGAACGACAAGGAATCGCTGGATCCTGTCGGCTACGCCCATGGGATCCAGAACGAGAGTTCCCAAGTCAATGGTCGCGAAGAACTCACGACCGTCCTTGAGGACGCCTGCTGTATCCATAATGGCATCGCCTGCGGAGGCTCCGACAACATTCAAAGCCTTTTCCAAGACCGTGGAGTTCTGTACGATCCGGTATCGGTCTTTCACAACCTCAAACGGAACGACGCCACCGTCATCATTCAGACGGGCCGTGATGTGCCTGTCTTCCATTTCCATCAAGATCCCATTGGGGGTGATGTACTTCACGGGCAGGAGGGTAACCTCATAGTCGGCCTTCGCTGCCTCTAGGATGGCTGGTGCTGTCTGGTATCCCGACAGGGCTACGCCCAGCCGGTGCCATGGCGCAGCACCTTCTTTACGATAGGCGAAACTGGCTTCGCCGCTTCCTGATACTTCTAATTCGTGACTCATATTTTCTACCTCCTCAAAGGTCGTTGAGATAATACTATCTCATCCGGAGTCATTTGTCAAGCATTTAGATCTGTAGTAAGTTGGAATCAACATGACCACCGAAAAGGCGATTCGCCTCAACGATGACCAAATAGTTCTGAACAGCCCCTATGAGGCCAATGAAGTGGCTGCTATCAAGGGGGTTCCGGGCGCTAAGTGGGATCGACTGGGCCAAGTGTGGAGAATCCCGGTTTCCAGTTTGAAGCCCATGAAGATCTTTGCCGTTCAGTTCGATTATTGGCTTGATCCTGATCTGCGCGTGTTGGATCTGCCTGACCCTCCTTATGAGATGCAGGGAATAGAACTGGTTGACGAAAGTCTGGTCATCAGGTTTGCCTATGATTCCGTGAAGGTCGCTGCTGTTCGTCAGATCGCAGGTTCGCGGTGGAACACGAAGAAGAAGGTTTGGGAGGCTCCAAGATCCAGCCTTTCCCAAGCACTTCAGTTCGCACGAAACTTCCGGATGAATGTTCCCGAAGAACTTGAGTCGATGGAACTCAAAGTCATTGAGGAGCAGGCACAGAAGATTGCTGCTTCCCGTTCATTGGACGCTGAAATTGAAGTTCCAGACCTTGTTGGTGAATTGCTCCCCTACCAGAAGGCCGGAGTTCAATACCTCGTAGATCATAAGAAACTGTTCCTAGCGGATGAAATGGGAACGGGAAAATCGGTCATGTCGTTGGCTGCGGTCCAATGCGAAAATGCGTACCCCTCCCTCATCGTGTGTCCGCCCAACTTGGCATTGAATTGGGCCACGGAAATCGACAAGTTCTTTCCAAGCCGAACATGGCGACGGGTGATCAACCGAAGCGAGTTTCCAGAGGAAGAAGCAGACTTCACTATCATTGGGTATTCCAACATCGACTATCACCCCGAAGCGTTGAAGGGATACCAGTCCTACATATTTGACGAAAGCCACTATCTCAAAAATCCCAAAGCGAAGAGAACAAAGCGTGCCCAGAAACTCGCAAAAACAGTACCGAATACAGGGTTGGTTTTTTGCCTTACTGGAACGCCTATTACATCTCGTCCGGCTGAGTACGGACCCCAACTGGAAATCATCGGAAGACTTAAGGAATTCGGAGGACTCTGGGCCTTCTACAAGAGGTACTGCGGAGCCTTCCAAGACCGGTTCAAGCAATGGCACATCGACGGAGCCACAAACCTAGATGAACTCAACGAACGCCTCAGAGGATCGTGCTATATAAGAAGGACCAAAGATCAAGTCCTCAAGGATCTTCCACCCATCCGGCATTCTGAATGGATGATCGAACCTGATCCCAAATACGCAAAGGAATACAAACAGGCAGAAGAAGACATCGTTCAGTTCCTTGCTGACCGGGCTGCTGAGTTGGCTGCCGAACTAGGTCAGGATCCAAGGAGCGCTGCGGTGCGGGCCAGATTCAAGGCAGAAGCCCACCAACATTTGGTCAGGCTCTCAGTTCTTAAAAAGATCGCAGCCAAGTCGAAACTCAAAGCAGTGAATGAATGGGTGGAGATCCGCATCAACGAAGGACGCAAAGTGGTGCTGGCTGCCCATCATCGTGAAATCGTTGACGCCTTGGCCGACGAATATGGCGGGTTGAAAATCCAAGGTGGTATGAAGATCGAAGATGTGGAGAAGGCTAAGAGCGCATTCATGGAGCAATCAGCGGAAGATGCTCCTGTGATTGTGCTGTCCATTCAGGCTTCCAAGGCTGGACACACTTTGACGGCTGCACAAGACATGCTTTTTATTGAGCATCCTTGGACACCCGCAGACGTTGACCAAGTCTCTGCGCGAATACACCGAATAGGAACCAAGGGAAGCGTGCAGATAACTCACGCTTTGGCGGCTGGAACTATTGATGAATCGGTCTATAGCCTCATCAATCACAAGCGTTCTGTGGTAAACGCAGCCACTGAGGGGACGATAGAAGAGTCGGAAGGCGTAACTGCCGCAAGTCTGATGGAGGACTTTCTTTCTGAAGCAGACACTAGAGGTAAGATCTAGAAGTCACAATGATTCAGGTTCCCCGGCAGGGAATCTCCGACTTAGGAGGTGCGACCGCTACACCGAAAGGGGCGGGTCGGACTTCCGGCCCGCCCTTTTTATGCGTCTGGGGTGGGCGGTCGTTCTATACTGAAATCTTCGCTGGCGTTAGATTCGATAGGGATCCACGCCTTGCTGTAAGAATGCTCTGAAACTTTCCTCTTCTTGACGAGGGATCCATCCAACAGCACATCCAGTTCATCTGTTTTCATATTGAATGAATTCAAGATGACCTGTTCGTCCATGGCTATGCTCAATAGACGAATCGTTTTACTGAGACGATGTGGGACAATCTCTCCTCTGGCCCTGTTGAGTTGGATGTGAAGCATCATTGCTTCTGTCTTTCCACAATCGCGCCTTTGAACGGGAATCTTTTTAAGACCCAGCGACTGTGCGGCGACCCAGCGGGCAAAACCGTCGATGATGATGCCATCTGTCATGGTGAGAATTGGATTGATCATTCCGTATTCTTCTATAGACTTCATCAGCCCAATCAGGTTGGGTTTTAGAATATGAGTGGTTCTCCAGTCGGGAACCTTGAGGTTTTCCGTTTTGAGAAGTTCTAAGTTCATACCAGATCATCTACCTTATCTAAGTCGTCGGCTTCCCGTAAGGCAGCGACGCGCATCCTGTGGGCTTTCGTTTTCGGACCGACCGGTGATGGGGCTGTATGGCGGAATTCATTTAGCAGCAGTATCCGAATCAAGTGGTCTATCGGATAGCCATAGGGATCGTTATTACGCTTTTTGCGAAATTCTGCTACGAATTTCATAGCGTCTTGGTGTTTTCCCGGTGAAAGCATGTTCTCGTTGATGCAACGACGAACGCCGTCCCAACTTTCCTGAGCGTAAGAAGCAATCAGGGATTCGATATTGAAATCCTTCCACAGCCGACGCTGGGCATCTATGTGGGGAAATGCCGTCACTAGAGCGTCATAAAACTCTGGCTCTGTTGTGACTACATCATTGAGCCTGCGAGCAGCAACAGAGTGTAGTGGAATTCCCACCCGTGTGTTGGCTCCCGACATTGCTGCGTAGTCGTAATACTCGCAGTATGGGAAGTCGTTGTCCACGGATACATACTTGAGAACATCGTCTGTAATCCAATCATAAATAGGTTTGACAAGTCGTAACGGAATGGCCTTGCTTAGCCGGTATGGACGATTGATGTAGTTCTCATGGAGTTTTTGGACAACGGACCGATACCGAATCATGGATTCGTTTGCCCGAATACCCGTAAGGAAGGCGGTTCGACCTTCCTTTCCTTGCATCGTGTAATAATCAACAGGCTGCGGAACCACCACGCTATTATCTAGTCCGAAATTTTGGGCGGTGATAGCCCATGGGGGTATCTCCCGAACCAAGCGTCCTTCTTCTTGTCGCTGTTTTGACCAGAGCAGAACGTACTCTCTGCGACCAAGCACCCAAATTTCCTGCCCCATCGGCAGGCAGTACCACTCCATGTCAACCCACGGAAGATCTTTGATCCATTCCATGTAACGAATAACAGAAGGGCTGACCATTTCTTCATCACGGAAAATGGTCTTGACGGGTCCAAGTCCTCGTTCTTCATGGATTTCTTTTGCAAGAAGTAGGACGGCAGAAGAATCTTTGCCTCCGCTGAACTGGACACAAACCGTGTCGAAAGTATCATAAACGTGTCGGAGCCGTTCACGGGCTGCTTCGACTACGGTCATGTCTAGGAATAGGCGCTTACGCGGCATAGGATTACTCTAGTTGTAACGCGGGACGGGAGAAGGGATGGTCCTCATGCCAACCTCCGGCCCAGCGCCACAACCAATAAGCATCCCCCGGCAGGGGGGCTTAGCGTACCACAACCGCAAATACTGCTTACTGCAACTAATAGTGTTAGGCGCGTGCGGCTTCAATGGCCTCTATTAGTTCTGCTTTTCGCAAATTGCGGTATGCAACACCCGCTTCGGAGGCAATCTCCTTAAGTTCGGCCATGGTAAGCGTGCCCAAATCTTCTGTTGGGATTTCTACTGCTGCTTCATCTTCATCTTCATAGATCTTTGTATCTTCTCCGGCAATGCCCAACAGGTCAGGAGTCTTGTAATCCTGTAAGCCTTTGTTCAAATTGGACCAATTAATCTTGCCCGGAAGCGACAGTCCGTCTGGCATTGAGTACCAGCAAACAATCCCCTCAAAAGCAGTAAAGGTTGCGGTTCCCATTCTTCCACCTTCGTGGGTAATGGCGGGAACAGCCTCTATGTCGCACAGGATTCTTAGAAGCCGACCAACGGATTTTTCTTGTTCTGCCGACAGGGAGATGACTTCTTCTTTGACCATTGCAACAAAGACGCAACGAGATGCCCATTGTGGCTGACTGGGATGAAAGTCACCTATAACCCCGTAATCCGTATTGAGAATCTTGTGGATCTTAGATTCATTTTGATCAATCACATAATGAGGACGATGAGACTTGTAGTCTCGTTCGTATCCCCAAAGCGCTTGTGTTCCAGTCTGCGTATTCGTACATTCCAGAATCAACTTAGGACCAACAAAGGGCAGTTCTGGTCCGCGCTTAGCCCCATCCGTTATTGTTTCCGTAATGACTTCAAACATGTTGACCTCTAAAATTGGATGCTAATGTTTAGAGTTTACATCAACTATGTGTGTCAGAAGTCTAGTTCCTCATCGAACGGATCCTGCGAAGTGGCAGGCTTGGCCGCAACCGCTGCTGGCTGGGCGTCGTCGCGCTTTTCGTGCTTCACCCGAACGAGGCTTTCGATGTCCTCAACGGGAATTGAAATATCGTTGGCAACGACCTGAGTAGCGTAACGCTTCTCGCCTGTATTCTTATCTTCCCAACTGCGCTCTTCCAAGTAACCAGTAACGATGATCCGCTGGCCCTTCTGAACGATTCCCGCTGCCGCTTCAGCCAAGTCGCCCCAAACCTGAACGTTAAAGAATGAGGTGTTGGTCTTTTCCCAAGAATCACCCTGCTTGCGCCAGCGTTCGGTCGCCAGTCGCAACTTCAACATGCCGTTACCATTGCTGCTGTACTTGAGTTCAACGTCGATGACGTTATTACCCTTGACGGTTACTTCTGTTCCTGAACGAGCCACGATTCTCTCCTAATACAAAATGGTTGATTGCCCGAAGCCAGTAGTGTAGCGTGGTGGGCACGCCACCGCAAGGGGAGGAGTACCGTGAGCAATTCAGATTCCATTCTGACTATTCGGGAACATCTGATTAATGTCTGTATGGATTTAGTCGAAATTGGTGAAGAAGACGAGGCTGAGGTTCAAGAAGATTTTGAACAAATGGTCGATCTGATTCTTGAGTCCTTGGATTTGAAGATCACAGAAACCGAAGAGTCAAAGGACTCCACGACTTTCAACTGCACTATTCAGTTGATGTCGAACCTTCAGAACTGATGTGACGGTTTAAAAAGGCTGTCACTTGCTCTGAAGTTGTGGCTAAACCTGCATAGGCCGGGTTTGCCTTCAGATATCTTAGGAACGAATACCACACCGCCTGCTGTTCAGCGTCGTTGAATACCAAAGTGTATTGAACCACCGTTTTGGCCCCAGCAGAACCAGTGGCTGTAGCGCCTTGGGTCACTAGAGACTTCATCGTCTCTTCGTCTGCTTCTGTTGGAGGCGGTGCGATCAAGGTCGGAGCAGTCCATCCGTCATTGGATACCACGGCAGATTCTGTTCCAGCGGTCGGGGTTGAGATGGAAGCAATCTCAAAATCATCCCAGCCAAGTTCCTCAAAGAAATCCGGCATGTCTTCCACCACCGAAATCAGCATGTCATGGAGAAGTTCCTGATTATCTTCTCCCAACTCTGAGGTTCGATTGTCGGCCAAGGCAAACGCTATGGCCTTGTCGTGGTCGAACGGAACGTGCAGCACCGCTATGTGGGTCCATCCCAATTGCTTGGCTGCCGCCAGTTGATGATTCCCGGCAATGACAGTGCCGGTGCCATCCTCGTTGTTCACGGCCACGATGGGTTTGACTTGTCCGAACTTTTTATACGAAGCCGCGATAGAGGCAATGTTTCCTTTGCGTGGGTTGTTGGGAAGCGTTTGTAATTGTTCTATCGGAACCAGAAGGTTTTCCAAGTCTGGACTTACGCCATGGTTCATGTTTGTGCCCTCACGTTTGCTGCAAGCGTCCTGAGGGAATCAAGTGCTGTGCGAATAGAGTTTAGTTTCTCCTTCTTGGCTTTGAGGAGAGCATCTGCCACCTTGACTTCATAGTTCTCATCGGAGAGTTTGTAATCGGCCCATGACTCACGCTCCTTGATGGAGCCATTTGCGGCGAGATATTCCTTAGCCCAAGAAGACTTGTAGCGAGCATCTTTTTTGGAGTGATCCACAGCAAGAACTTCAAAGGCTTCGGTGTGTTCCTCTAAGTCTTCAACCAGCCTGATGATGTTGTCTTCAACGTCGGCTAGGGCTATGGGAGATGATCTCACAGGAGTCCTTCTTCTTTCGCTATGGCGTTCAAGCGTTCCGCTTCTTCTTCCCAATCAAACTTATCTATTGAGTTTCGTTTGAGAATGAGTTCGTCAAACAAGTCATCACCGATTTTGTCGATTGTGAAGATTCCAAACTCCACGGGGTTGTCGGTGAAGAACCGATGACATGAGGCGCACAGACAGAACGCATTGTCCAAGTCCGTTCGGGTCCATGAATACTTTCTAGAGATAATATGAGCGCACTGTAGAACATGCCCAGATCCACACTTCTCACATCTCCCACGGGATCTGACAATCAGGGCGTGCAGTTTGGTCGCCTTGCCCTTTGCCCCCTTGCCATAGATGTTACTCATTCATCGCACGCTTTCTAAGATCTTCTGCAATCTTAGTGCGCCGTGCCTCGCGTCTAGGGCTTCTAATGCTTTGAGATTCTTTTCAGATTCTTCGTTTCTGATTTCAGGATCAGAAAGGGCTTCAAAGTGTTTGACCCAATCTATGAATCTCTTGGCTATTCTGCCAACTCCGTATTCTTCTTTGAACCGAACATATTCAGGAGACTTGGACATAACAAAAGGAATGCCAGCCGCAGCGTATTCAAGTGGTTTGATCCACGATTTAGCATGGTTGAAAGGTACGTCATTGAGGGGAGCAATACCTATGTCAAATGGAAGCATCTTGCCGATAATGGTCGGTGACACCATGGGATACAAATTGACCCGATCTTGCGTTACTCCAGTCTCTTCCCAGAATGTGGGATGTCCTCCGTAGTATCCTGTGTGGTGGAAAGAAAATCGGTCTTCAGGTAATTGCGGAAAAACTTGTTTGACTTCTTCCAAATCTCCACTTCTGTGTCCTGTGGAGCCGTGCCATCCGATAACAGTTTTTCCATCATTGTCATGTTGTCGTGGCTTGAAAGCACTGAAATCAACATGGTTTTCTAACATCTGTACATTCGGCACTCTTAGTTTATCTTTTGCTCGTTCATATAGAAATGGTGTAGAAATAATCACCAAGTCTGATGCTGCAAGAACATTTCTATAAATGTCTGTGTTTTGTTCTTTGTTATTTTTGGGGTCAATTTTTGTTTTAGCCTGATGGCGTTCATGAAGACCCCAATACCAGTCATCTAAATCGTTTACAATAGTTTGACCATTTTGTTGTGCTATTTTAATATTTTCTGGAATGCCTTTTATCATCCAGCGTTGCATATAAATAACGTTGCAATCGAAATGGTGGTTGTCGTCCCAATCCGTTACGCCAAAGATTCCTAAATCGTTATTGAATATAAGCACACCAATAACGTGGGGTATCGTCAGGTATCTCGTATATTGGCCGAAGCGGATCCAGCCCGATCCCCCCATACAGGGGGAGCCGTCTGGTTCGGTGACCGATCCAGACCAGTCGCCAGAAGCAAACCCGACTTTCAGTTCCACTGATCCAACTGTTGTTCTAGGTCCACGAAACTCCACACGCCGTCAATGGAATTCCACAACGCATGATCTATGGGTGTTGGCTCAAAGTCGTAATGCTGCATAATAGAGCGATGTTCTAGAATGGCGTTTCGATAGAAACTGGCAAGGCGTAGGTCTTCTTCTTGACCGCTTTCACCCAAGGCGATCATTCTCTCTGCCTCAGAAAGTTTCTGAGTGACATAGAAACGAAATCTACCAATCTTGGTTTTCTTCTCATCCGTTTCTATTTTATATGAGGAAACCAAAGAGGTTGGAAGTTTCTCCGTAATCACGGCCTCGTCTTGACCCAGTCCAGAAATCTGTTCGTCAAGATTTTCTAATAACTTAAGGAGAGACTTTTTCCATCTTTCTAGATTTTCGTTAAGACGAAGATAGTCTTGCTTCTCAGAGGATAATACATTTTTGACATCTTCTGAGACGATGCGGTCGAACTCTTGTTGATCCATTAGTTTTATTCCTTAATTCCATGCTGGACAAATCTTCTTATAGGCGCACCAATTACATAGTGGTCCTGTTTTCGTAGCAAAGTAACCGCTCTCACATCCAGCGGTTACTCCCTCCCAAGTTTGGTCAATTAGTTTTAAAACCGTCTTTCGCCGTTTGGGTGTGGGGGCGTATCTTTTAAACTCTTTGAATTTTACATACATTATTTCAGCGTTACTAACTTCTAAATCATTCAAACGTTCAAGCATCTCTACATAAAGAACGATTTGAAAAATCTTATCACCCTCATATTGGGGCTTAGAAACTTTTCCGCTTTTGTAGTCCGTAACAGTTAATGATCCGTCCTCTTCCTCAGTCCAACGATCAATGAACCCCAAGAGAGGAACATCGTTGATGGAAGCAGAGAACTTGTCCTCTATCCCACGGATCTTAACATCTGGCGGATTCTCCATGCCGAAAACGTTTTCGACACACCACCATGCCTGCCAACGGAAGTCATTTATGTTCTTGATCCGAACCGTACTGGTTTCTTCTATGAACTTATTTTCCCACAGTTCCCGAGCGATCCGTCTTGCTTCTGCAAGCGTTCGATCTTCCGGATCCAACGCATAAAACCCTTCCAGAATTTCGTGAACGAACGTTCCCAAAATCATTGCCTCTGAGGTGGGTTCCGGTATTCGATCTATGCGAGAAAACCTGTACCGAAGAGGACACTGTTCGTAGGTTGTAATACTGGAGGCAGATAAATGCGTGGGTATTGGCAGGGCACTCATACCAAATAGCCGTGAGAAAGGTTAAAGCCGGAAGGCTTGAAAGGCTTGATTGGATCGACAGTTTCCACGACTCTGAACATTTCGGATCCGGCAATCAAGTCCTGTAGGTCGGACTTGGAGTCAAGCATTCCGGGGGTGATTTTGTTCCCGTCGGTTGGGAGGGCTTTGGCGATGTTCTCCATTGCCGCTTTAGTTTCTGTTTCCAAATGCCCCTCACTACGGATGGCGGCATCACAGATGGCGGGCCGGAGATCAATCGTTAGGATTCCGCCGTCCAAACTGATTCGTGAGTCAGCGAGAAGCAAAAAGTCCTGATAGTCCAATTGGGCTTGTTCAATAAACACTTTGCGTTCAGCACCGGCAATCGGAGGCATGTTGCGCTTTTTGACTCCTTCGGCCCGTTCGCGGAACCGTCGAACCATGGCCTCCGGGTCCAGTGTGTCACTCATTCTTTTTCAACCACCTTTCTGCGTTCTTCAATCTTGGCTTCAAGGGCTTCTTGCTTCTCTAGAAGATACTTATCGTATTCCTTTTGGCGTTCGGCCATGATGAAACCGTGTGTGTAGGTGTCTGGCTGATGATCAATGCCCATTAATAGGTTTCCACTTCCTCTGTTGTTTGCTCTGCACCGAATGTTAGTCGAATGACTTCAACCTGACATTTTTCAAACTGGTCTAGGTCCATATTCCGACCCGGCTTTTCTCCAGCGAAGCCCTGCTCCTTGAACCACCCGCGGAATTCGTTCTTCTGGTCTTCGTTAAGTGACTTGAAGTTACCTACAAAGACTTTCCACTTTTCTGCTTCAATGGGATAGGACTCTTCGATTTCCAATGTCAATGCTTCTTCGCTTCGTGCCAGATGCAAGGCAATTCCAAGACCTTGACATGCCTTTTTAAAGGCATCACTGGTTGCAATCTTGAAATCGTTTCCAAGATCCATTACCCCGCCACCCTTAAGCATCTTGATCTTGGTTCCGCCATATGCTTCCTTGACGGCAGTTACTCCATCAACAGAAGCGACAACCCGAACATGAGAAATCACATGCTCTTTGTATTCGGGCTGGACATGACACTTGAGAACTTCATAGTTCCATCCGCCCGTACCAAGCACCTTGTTCAACCGGGCGATGTATTCCGCCACGGCGACGTAGTCAAAGTTGCGCCCCCCAAGAGAGCGCTGATAAATAAGTGTCTCGTCAAATGGTTCTGCTAGTTGATCGGCTTGCGACTTCTCAGCCATTCTCATTACTCCTATAGATAAGGTTTGTATTCGGTTCTCCGACATCGCAATACTCGTCGGCATCAATTCCTAAATCACGCAAAGCCTGCACCCTCCAATAAGAGACGGCTCCATACTCCAGTAACTCTTTGATCATCTGTCGGGGGCTTTTGGTTATCTCTCCGGTGTCCATGTCGATAGCGGTGTCGGCAATTCGTTGAGCGACCAGTTCCGCCAACTTGTCATGGTCCCACTTTTTGCGTGGCGCACCAGTCTTGGTTTCCATATTGAACTGTTGGGCCTGAATTGGGCTTCGGTCCCAATCGGAATCCAGCAGAATCGTCTTGGCTTCCTCCTGCAAAGATGCGATAATTTTTTTTGCCTCAGACAGTATGAAACCCAAATGCACCAAACGGTAAACCCGTTCCGGGTCTTTGGTCGTTCGTTCCAAGTGGACAGAGTCGTCCAACTTGTTTAGCATTTCAGAAAGTTCCTCTTGGATGCCCACAGGTTCCTCTCCTAGTAGTAGTTGAAAACAAGGTAGCACAGTGGTGAGACAGGCGCAACCGGGGGGGGCGAACGAGTGTTCGATTTTTCGCGTTTTTACTAATGTACCTTTTAAGTAGTAATACTTAACAAGTAAGAGAATCGTTACTCTGGGAGCAGGAGGGCGAGAGTTCTTGGCCCTCCAAACGGAGAGCCAAGATTTACTCCGGTCACAGTCGGACTGTCGTAAATGGCACCTTGCGCTTTGAACAGAAGCGGTCGGCCAGCGGGCATCCACACTTCATCCGATTTCGTTCTGGTACTGGTGCTGACTGCTGCCGAGTTCCACCATGAAGTGTAGGTCAGTGCGCCCTACCACTGGGCGTGAAAATTCCAAGCCCCTCTAACGGGCGAACGACGTTGGTTAGACGACGGGCACGAAGCCGGAGCGCTGACCATATCCCCGTCGCTGGAAGATGTCAAGCCCTAGATAATAATTGACACCCGGCCACGCTGGCGATGACCCAGACCGGCCACCTCGTTGAAGCAAGAAGAGGTGGCATCCACCTGATCGTCATGCCATGCCGCCTCTGGGAAGGTTGCCACTTCGTCAAGGAAGTCTGAAATGTATGGTCCTCTGACAAGCCTGACGTTTCCGTTGGCAACCGCAGCAGACAGAGGTTTGGCACGGGTAACTTTGTCGCCCGTGGAACGAATGCCGATGAAGTTGATGCCGGGTAGAACGTAGCGGGCGTATTGGTCGATCAGGTTTTTGCCGCTGCTCCCCGGCTCCTGTTCCATCCGGACGGCGACATGGGGGCCATCCAGTTGGGCGGTCTGTGCGATCAGTTTTTCTATGTCCGCTCCGTTCTTCCTGCACCTCTGGATGTCGATGATGTAGAACACCCCTTGGTCGAATGCTCCGAGAACACCGACGGTCCAGTCGGGGTCCGGGTTCACATGGGATGGTTCGGTGGCAGCAAGATCCCAGAATCGGCACCACTCAGGATCTACGAAATCAGGAAGGTCGCTTGGCTCCATGATGATGAAGTTTTCACGATCAAACAGGCTTCCTGAGGACACCGCCCACCAGTCGCCGTTTTCCAATCGCTGACGTTCGATGGGGTCGATCTCTTGCAGGGCACGCCGATACGACTCAGGGTCGATGCCGGGGTTGTCGTCTAGGAAACTGGGAACAAAGATTCGATCAGGACTGTTGTCTCCCTCTTCGATGAAACGTTGTCTTACCCAGTTGGGCGCAGGGTTGGATGCTGCACGCATTCTTAGTGGTACTTTAGAGAGTTCGCCAGAGTTCGGTTTACGCAACCGAGAGAAAAGGTAACGATAATCAAATTCACGAATTTCAGTTACTTCGTCCATTCCAATGAACTGGAATTCTGAAGACTTGTAACGGAGGTAGTCGTTTTGATTGTTTAGATAACCGAAAGTGACTCTTGCACCAGATGGAAAGGTGGCTACATAGGTGGAGCCATTCCACCTAATCTCGTCGTACTCTTTAACCCACGAAAGAAATCTGTCCATGAGTGCGCCGGGAAGTGCGAGGTCGGCATATGTACGTCGGAAGAGAATGGCGGAGTAGTTGGGAATGTCAACGTATTGGAGAGCAGCCATTAAAAGTGCAGAGGATTTTCCGCCACCAGCGGCTCCACCAAACAACCCTTCAAGATGGGACGAACGTAAAAAAGTCTTTTGGGTCAGTGATGGGGCTTCTGGACAAAAATGTGGTTCCTTCGGCTGTAGGAACTCATAGATGTCTGACCAGTCTTTCATAATGGGTTATGCTACCTTGAAACCTTTGTCTGAACGTGACAGGATATAAATGTGAGAAAGATTATCGCTTCTGTGGGACGTTCTAATATTGCTCATGCGTGCATGGTGTCTTCTGTAATACTATTAGGTTTAGGACTGGGTCAGTTTCACATCGGCTGGGGGGTTACAGCATGGGGACTTGGGCTGGGCATATACGGCTATCTGTTAGGTGCTGAATAAATATGGCTTGGAACAACAATAAGGCAATCCAACCTGACGAGAAAAAGGCTGTTTCTATTGGAGCGCCGATTTCCTATAACGCCGGTCTTGTAGGCAAACCTTACACCGACGGTTGGGACATTGAGAGAGCCTATCGCGAAGGAGTAGCGAAAGTTACTTGGGTCTATCGCGCTATTGATGCTATCGCTAGCAATCAGGCACGATTGCCTATCATGTTTCTTCAGGACAACTCTCCGTTTGGGGAGCGGGTGGAACGTGAAGAAGAAAATAGGAACGTTACGAAAATTCTGAACCAGCAATCTAATGATGGCGAGAACTCTTTCGCTTTTCGGTATCGGCTTTCTGCTCAGTTGTTGATGAGTACCCGTGGAGCGTTTATTGAGATCGTTCGTGGCCGCGGCGGTGACCCGGTGGCGCTACATCTGCTTCCTCCTCAGAACACGGCTCCGATCCCCCACGAAAAGAAGTTTGTATCGGCGTTTGAGGTTGAGTTGCCGAACGGCAAGAAACAAAATCTGAATCCGAAGAATGTTATTTGGATTCGTCGCCCGCATCCATTGGATCCATACTTGTCTATGACCCCAATGGAATCATCGGGTATTGCAATAGAGACTGAAACATTAGCAAAGTTGTATAATAGAAACTTTCTTTTGAATGACGGTCGTCCCGGCGGGCTTCTAGTTTTGCGAGGACAGATTGATGATGACGACAAACAAGAACTCCAAGCCCGATTCCGAGGAAGTCTCTCAAGAGCAGGCGGTATCGGCGTTATTGCATCAGATGACGGTGCGGACTTTGTCGATACTGGTGCCTCCCCGCGTGACGCGGCGTATGAGTCTCTTAGACAGATTACGAAGGAAGAAATCCTCGCTTCCTTCGGAGTCCCCGAATCCATAATCGGTAACGCTTCGGGCAGAACGTTTGCCAACGCTTCCGAAGAGGGGCGCGTGTTCTGGTCAGAGACAATGGACCCGCATCTGGAACTATTGTCTAGGGGACTAGACATCTTGGATGAAAACTTTTATGTTACGTTCGATACTTCTTCGGTGCCGGTTCTGACGATAGGCAAGCAGGAACGTGATCGGTATTATTTGACAGAGCATCAGCAGGGTTTGATCACCGCTAATGAGTATCGGGATAAAACTGGAAAAGAAAAGGTCGATTCCTATCTGGCGGATTCGATGTTGGCGAACCCGAACTTGGCTCCGATTGGAAACACCGAAGAGCCGATGACCAAAGAAGAGGCGATGGGTGGAGCGCAGGGTCCGGGTGGACCGATGCCTCCGGGCGCGGAGGGTCCACTGCCACCCGAAGGTGGGGCTCCTCCGGGCGAGGCTCCTCCGCCGGGTGCCGCACCTCCTCTCCCAGAACCCACGGCGGGAGTTCCTGAACCAGAACTACCTCTTGGCGAGTTCCCAATGCCGAAAGAGGGAACACCAGAAGGAATGGAAGTCAAGCATTTTGAATTGGGTGGCGAGTGGGAAAACAAAGCCGCACAAGATGTGGATCGCTGGGAAGCCATTTTCGCCCGGTCGTTGGAACGTTATTTTCAGCGTCAAGAACGAGTAATTACTGAAAAGGTTTCCGGAGCCAAGGCCAAGCGTTTATTGAGTTCTGGTGATCTCACCGTTGATGCCATTTGGGATGTTGATATTTGGAACAAGCAATTGCGGGAAGACATGGCTCCGGTTATTGAAGGGGCGATGCTGGAAGCCACTGCCACGGCGCTGAAGGAATCTGATGAAAAGGTTGATCCTTCGGAGGAAGAGATTCAAAAATATATTGAGTCTCAGTTGCTGCGAACCGAAAAAGTGAATGAAACCACGAAGAAGGAATTGGCAGCAGCAATTTTGTTAGCGATGATGCTTTTGGGCGATGATGACGATTCGGCTCCGATTACGGCAAAGGTTGCTCTGCTGGTGACTACTGTGGCGGCGGTATTTGTTGCGTTGCAGACGAAACGTTTGAAGCGGATTGCGGAGGTTGAGAGTAATGGCGCGTATAATGCTGGTTTGTATTTTGGTGGTCGCCGTGCTGGGGCTGATACTAAGACTTGGTTGACCCGCAAGGATGACAAAGTTCGTACTGGTCATGCGTTGATTGAAAGTCAGACTATTCCTATTGGGGATAGTTTTAAAAAGGGTGTGATTCTGCGATTCCCCGGTGATCCTTTGGCTCCACCGTCCTTGACGATCAATTGTCGTTGCTTGTTGAAATTCGGGGATTAAGGGTTTTAGTAAACTACTTTTAGTAAACTTGCCATTTCAGATTATGGTGTGGTTGTATACTTCGGACAGTTCATCTATCTGGAGTCACCATGCCTACATTGACTGTTATAGAAGATACAGATATTCAGTTTAAAACCCGTGCTGGTCAGGTCAATATTGACAGAGCACAGGGCATTGTTGAATGTTTTGTCGCCGCGATTGGGAACAAGGATTCCGTGGGCGACATCATTGTTCCGGGGGCGTTCACTGGCTCATTGAAACGTCGCAAGCCGCGTGTGGTTTGGGGACATAACTGGAATGAGCCAATCGGCAAAGTGTTGATGATTGAAGAGGTCAAGCCCAAGGACAGTCGGCTTCCGAAGAAGATGTTTGATGCCGGAGTAGGTGGCCTGTATGCACGGGTTCAGTTCAATCTGAACTCCCAGCGTGGCAAGGAAGCCTTTGCCAATGTTGCCTTTTTTGGCGAAGAGCAGGAGTGGAGCATCGGTTACAAGACGATTGATGCCGATTATGACTCTACTCATCAGGCAAATGTTCTGAAAGAGGTGGAACTGTACGAGGTTTCGCCCGTTCTTCATGGAGCAAACCAGTTGACTGGCACGCTGTCCGTGAAGGACAACGAGGCGTCTGAGTGTGGCACAGAGGGCGAGTTGTGTGCCGTCAAGAATTTGGCAGCGGACGAGGTTGAAGAAAAGGTCGATGAAGAGGTAACCGTATTTGCGTCATTGCTTGAGACGGCGGTTAAGGGATCTTTCGATGACGAAGATGTCAAGTTGTGGGACTTTGACGATCAGCGGGCTGCCGTCACTAAGGGTGACGAAGCGTGGGTTGTGAGTTATCACTACAACAAGGACAGTTCCGAGTTTCTGTTCGCTCAGCCCAAGGCTGCGGTTTTGGAAACTTTCGTTCGTGTGCTGGAGGAAACGGCATGTGGTTGCGAAAAGACGGCATGTGGTTGCGAAAAGGTAGACGGATCCTGTGGCTGCACCCATGAAGAGAAGTCCTTGGAGGAGGATGTTGAGGTCAAGGCTGGTCGCAAGATTTCTTCTAGGAACGTTCAAAAAATCTCTAACGCCATTGAAATTCTTCAGAGTGTTTGTAACGAGGTAATGCCATCTGAGGGTCCGTTGGAGCGGAAAGGACCTGTTGAACAAAAGGTTTTGATTCCGGGCACCTATTCAAATTACGAGGAGTCCATTCCGTTTGAGTGCGCTACGGAAGAAGAGATTGCTGATGTCGTAGAGGCATTGGTAAAAGTTGGGGTTCCAGTTCAATGCCCAACCCCCGAATCTGTTGCCTTGGGTTACAAGACCGTAGAGGTCTTGATGCCTGAAGGCGAAAATGAAAAAAAGAGCGTTGCCCGAATCATGGGTAAGGCTTTGCTACATATTGACTGGTTAGTTAACGAGCCTTCCCAATAGGAGTCCAAAATGGCTGAAAACGATAAAGAAACAGAAGCAGTGGAGCCTGAAGAGAAGACTCTTGAGGACGAACTGTCTGCTCTAGAAGAGGTAGCAGCCTCTTTGACGGAAACCAAGTCGGGTGATCATTCCGAAGAGGACTGTGACGACGAGGATTGTGAAGAGCATGAAACCAAGGCTGCCACCATCACTGGTCATCCTTATGACTTGGTTGTTGTCGATGACGATGATCAGGAGGACGATGCTGAGGATTTGCTGAAGCCACCGGGTGGCGTTGAGCAGGCCAAGGAGATGGGTCCGAAAAAGCGGGTTGTCGTTGTTGAGATGGATCCGGAACAGATCACCGACGACATGAAGGCTTATGTCGTTGAGGTTCCTGACGAAGATGATGAGTATCCCAAGGCTCACGTTCCGGACCATGAAGAGGAGGGTCCAGAATTGCGCCGTCGGCCACCGTCACCAATGGCGGCTGTGCCAACGGAGGGAGTGCCTAACACTTCTCCGATGACGCCTGTGGGCGCTGGTTCTGTGGGTCCGCCGTTTGTTCCTGAAGAGGACGACGACGATGACAAGGGCTGGGGTAAGCCGGGTAAGGGCCGACTGGCCCGCTTGATGGCGTTGGCTAATGGCGAAGATCCGGACGCTGAGGAAGAGGAGGACGATGACGAAAAGAACATGGTTCCTTCTCTCCCGACGGCTGTTCTGATTGGCAAAGAAGATGATGCAAACGCAAACGGTATGGAAAATCGTTTGTCTCGTTTGGGCGTCAAGTCTCTAGGCAATTTCGACTTCTTGTGCGGCATTGAGCGGACCATCCGAAGCGGCGATGTGTGTAACTTCTGCCGCGGTGGGTGTGCCAGCGAGAAGGGTTTGCCCGGATTGCTGGAGATTGAGGTTTCTGCCGAAGCCGAGTTTGATGGCGAGGTTGTTGACTCCGGATATGCGCCTAAGGACGACATGTTCGTTCTGGATTTGAAGACCGCAGACGGTTACAAAGAGGCGTACTACGCAGGCAACGGAACCCGATTGGGTTGGATCGCCTTGGATGAGGGCTTGAGCGTAAAGAGTCTTGAAGATGAAGGTGCTTCAAACCCGTTGATCGTTTCATTTGAGGAAGCCGAAATGACGGCTCTCAAGTATGTCAAGGGTAAGTCATACGGAGTGGATGTTGACTTGTTCCACGGTGAAGATGCTTACGTCGTTGAGATTGATGGCGTGGACGGTAAGTCATATGACGTTTATGTGTCGATTGATGGGAAGGTTCTTGGAACCGACATGATCGAACTTACCGATGATGAGCAGGACGATCTCACCGAACTGCGTCGGGAAAAGGATGCTTTGGAAGCCGAGTTGGCTCTCAAGTCCAATTATGAAGGCGAGGCGTTGCAGGGTCTTGTAGAGGAAGGCGCTGCGCTAGAAGATGGGTCTTTCCCGATTGTGAATGCCGACGATCTTGAACTTGCAGTTAAGGCTGCCTATAGGCACGTTGAGGCGAAGTCTCATATTGAGCGTCGTGCAGAAGAATTGGAACGAACAGACATCATTCCTTCTGAATGGGCCGAAACGAAGCAAGCAGAAACAGATGAGTTCATGGCTTCTTTGATGGAACTTCAGATGTTGGAAATTGACTCTGATGAATCGACAACAGAATAGGTAAATGTCATGGACAAGAAAAGTTATTTTGATCCCAACTTGGGACGGGTTGTGCATGTGGGAGAAGAGCCAGAGGCTCCTGCTCCCGCTCCTGAGGCTGAGGCCACGGGTGAGCGGGCGCGGACACCGAAGGGCCATTTCGTTAAAGATGACGAAAGCACCCCTGATGTGAATGAAGCGTACACGGATGGGAAGACCCCCAAGAAAAAGGGTAAATCGAACAAGTAAATCACCTTAGGGAGTGCTATGAGTGATAAGCCTCTTGAGGTCAAAGGGCCACAAGACCTAATCGACATAATCCCGCAGGAGAGAATTACCGGCGATATTTTGCGTGGTCATGGACCGCGTAGGGGTGGGTTGGAACACCTGCTTAAATTCTGGCGACCGATTATGCGGAAGCCGGGTGGCTTTCGGCGGTGCATTGTCATTCTTGCGAATCATCCAGAGTTGTATCCGCTCCAGCCGTTGTGCGCGTGGTTGCATCATGAAACGACTGGCAAGTGGCCGAATGAAGGCAACCATCATGGCGGTGGTGGGGCAGGTCGTGCCGCAGGTCGGGTTGCCCGTCGTGCCATTCCCGGCAAGCGTCGTCGCCGTCGTGGCAAGAGTGAAGATGGGGTGGAGATAGCAAGTTGGAGGGTGTATCGCCGGTTGGCTCGTATGGATGGGGGCATCACGACTCGTCCTATTGGTGGGGATCAAAATGCTGTTGCCTATAAGGCGGCACGGTTTGTGCAGGGTTTGCAATCGGTTCCAATGCCGGGTTCGTTCGATTGGACTAAACAACCAATTGAGGTAAAGGGCCGTGGTCACGGTCGCATTGGGCGGACGCTTTCAAGCATCGCTTCTTATTTCACACCGGGCGATATGAGCAAATATCGCAATCCAGTCCGCTCTGCCATGTGGGGGGCTTTGTTCCCCGGCGGTGGAAGTATTGGACCGGGTGGTGGCGCTGGTGGTGGCGCTAGGCCGTCTATCGGTGGTGGTGCGCTTCGTTGTCCCACGGGGTACATCAACGGTGGCAGGTTTACTGATCCCAAGTTGACTAATTGTGGTGGTTTGGTGTTTGACGTTCCGGCGAAGGGGCCGGGAGCGGTCACATCAGGTGATGTTTCCAAGATGACTCGTCGTTTTGAAAGCATTACGGCAGAGGACGTTCCAAATGTGGTTCGTGATGTGGTTGTCAAGAAGCCTAAGGGTGATCCTTTCGCCGTTGTACGCGAAGCGGCGATTCGTCCTAATCGTGCGGGTAGTCCTGCCCGCCGCGAGTCTGTCGTAAACGATGTTGTTGATTTCGTTGGCGAAAATGTTGGAACCACTCGTTTGGTTCGGCGTGATGGTGTGGTGTATGAACCCACGCTGAGCGCAGAAGAACTAGTGAAGATGAAGGATCACGACGCAATTAAGGGTGCCGTGTATGTGACTTCAAAGATCGGGAAGGGTGCAATCGCAGGAGACGAGATACGCCTATTGAGCAAGGGTGCAGAGGCTATTGAGTATGCGTTCGGTCAGGGTTCTGTCCGGGTGGAACGCAAGACGGATATTCCGGTTGGTGTTGCAGCAAAGATGCGTACCCGGTGGGCATCCATTTCTAGGGATCCAGACATCATCATCAATCCGTTTGCCCATGTCGAAAAGTTTGTTCAAGAATTTTCGGAATTTGTGGAAGTCAAACCAAAGTTTAAAGGTGTCAAAAACCCGAATGAGCGTGTTGTCGTTACCTCTAGCGATGGTCAGAAGCGTGTGGTTTCAAGATGGATTCATCACATGTTTTTGTCGCCTCGCGCTCCTCGTCGCTTGTCGGGCATCAAGCCTTACAACATTGCTAAAGAATCTGGAACTAAAACTCTGCGTGAGCAACGGTTCAACCGTGAGCAGTACGCAGTGTTTTCTGTGGAGAAAAAGAATCTGGCGTTGAGGCCGGATCTTTCCGATCAGTTCGGAAAGCCGAGTTTGGCAGACCTTCGGATTAGCGACACCGATGGTATGAGCAGAGATTCGCTAGTTGATCTAAAGGCAGCCCGATTTGTATTAGCCCAACTTGATGAAGACATGGCAGTCAAGGTGTTTGGTCGTCGGCGGCTGCGTGGCGTCCGACTGTCTCGCTTTGCCCGCCGGATTCCCAAGGTCGCCCCTTACAACCCACGGGCACGGGATGCTGATAGTGATGGTCTGGTTCAGGAAGGAACTATCTGGGAACGGCCTTCGGGAACTATTTTCCGCGGCTTGAAGGCTGGCGCTAGGAAGTTGGCTGGCTCTGTCCAACTTGTTGATGGAGACGGTAAGCGGGTCGATTATAAGCCGGGAGAGAATCAACGTTCTCCGCTTCGGACTTCCCGCTTTGATCCAGCGAAGCGTCGTTTGGCGGGGGCGTCTGAGCGTTTTGGTGGGCGACGCGAACAGGGTATTCGTCGTAGGGATCGGGAGGTAGGTGCTACAGCCGATTTCACTGAGGTCGAATTGCGGCGTCAGGCACGAAAGGCACGCAGGGAACGGGCATTGGCAAGGATGAGGGAGAGAGGGGCGGGTGTTCGTGAGCGTCGGACAGCGCGGATGGAGCGTGGCGCTGAGCGAGATGAGGCTGCCGCAGGGAGACATGCTGAACGGGCTAGGGAACTGACTAGTGAACGACGCGACCGTGACGAGTTCGATAGGTCACGGCGGGATATGCGTGGTAGGCAGCGTGCTGAACGAGAAGAACTTGATCGGCGTTCTCCGCGTCGTGAACGCAGGACGCAGCGTCGTGATGAGCGTCGTCGGAGGATGCAGGAGCGACTTACTGAATTCGGGGAGCGGAACGAGGAGGCCATCCGTCGTCGGGACCGCGAGGAGGGGGCGAGGGCTGACTTCGGGGAGCGTCGTCCGAGTGTTGCGGAGCGTGCTGCTGCCGCGGCTGAACGCTTTAGGGGGCGCAGAGAAGAAGGTATCCGTCGCGAGGATCGTCGCCGGGGTGCTAGGGCAGATTTCGGGAAGTTGGATCGGGAACGTGAGAGTCGTCGCAGGGATCGCCGTGGCCCAACGAGGAGGAGTGAGAGGACTCCGGGGGAGCAGCGCGGTCGGGTGGCCGTAGCGGCGGACAGGTTCAGGGATCGTAATGAGGAAGCGATTCGTCGTCGGGACCGACGGGAAGGAGCGCGAGCCGACTTTGGGAAGTTGGATCGTGAACGTTCAGAACGCCGTGAACGTAGACGGCGGCGGCGTGAGGAGCGTGGCCGTGGTTTGGGGGAGGCGGCTGGAAGGTTTGGGGAGCGGAACGAGGAAGCGATTCGTCGCCGTGACCGGCGAGAAGGGGCGCGAGCCGACTTTGAAATTTTGGAACGTGAGCGTGAAGCCCGTCAGGCTGCCCGCGTTAAGCAAGAATTGGACCGACGGGCGGTTCGTAGTCAGCGCCGGGAACGGATTCGTCGCCGGGTTGAAACGTTCGGAGAGCGCCAAGAGGCAGCGATCAGGCTGAGGGATCGGGAGGAAGGAGCGCGAGTCGATTTCACTGAGATCGAATTGCGGCGCGAGATGCGGCGTCAACGGGTTCGTGATTTTGCCCGTCGGGTCAGGGAAATCAATGCTGATAGGAGTCCTGAAACCCGTGAGGCGGGCAGGAAAGCAGCAAGGGCTAGGAACGACCGGTCGGTAGGGGTGTCTAGAAGGTTCGATGAAATCCGTGTTAGGCAGGAATCGTTGCGTGGGATGCCGGATAGGCGGGCTGAAAGGTTCAGGGAAGAAATCGCTCTCGCTAACGCTGGTGGGGCGAATCTTGATCCAGAAACAGGTGAGAGACTGGGTGGGCAAACGCTCCGGAGTTTGGGGAGCGACAGGGAGTCTATTAGTCCAACCGTGAGGATTGAGGAGATCGACACTCTTATTACAGAGTTGAACGATAAGTTCTTTGATAAGTATTGGGACTTGGATGCGAACGGGTACAACGAAACGACTGGTATTTATATGGATAGCCGATTCGGGGATCGGATATCTCAGGGTGGCGGGAATGCAGTCGGGCGCAAATATGACGAATTGATTGCTGAACGTGAAGCACTTTTCAATAAGCCAAGTTTTATGTTGGCCGATGAGGAGGAAGCGAGGATTTATGAGATTAACGGTGAAATCGAAGCGCTATATGCAGAGACAGACTGGATGGGCGTATCGGATGTAGATCGTGAACGGTTTGAGGCGATAAACGCGAGGCTTAAGGAACTAGACCGACCGGTTGGCCCGTTGGAAGGAGGGGTTCTTAAGGGGATGCCTTCTGTCGATGAGATGATTCGGGCTGAAGATATTTATGAGAAGGCGAAGGAGCGGCGTGAACGTTTGAGGGACATTCGTAGACGAGCCAAAGCGGGCGAAGAAGTAGATCCAGCAGAAATATTTATGGAACCGGTTCGGGGTGTTCCCGTTGTCAACGAATGGCAGGGAACGCTAAATGAGAGAGTGCGGGATGCTTCCGCACAGGAGCGCACGGCGGCTAGGCGTGACCGTTTGAAGAAAATTCGGGAACGTCGTATTGCGGAGGCAAAAGCCCAAGATGCAGACTTCGATCCAGACAGTATTGATCCAGACGAATGGCATGATGAAGGCTCTCCAGCAGGTGGCATATATGACTTGGATCAGGCGATCAGGGGTATGCCCACGATTGAAGAAATGGTTTCTGCTGATCGGGCGTTTGAACGAGGAATAGCACGGCGTGCGCGTTTGAAGGCGATTCGGAAACGAAAGGAAGCGGAGGCTAGAGAAGTTAGGGATGCTGGCGTTTCTCCTGCGGTTGTCGATCAGCCGATACAGAACTTGGTGCCGACGCCAAACGATTCGGATCTTCCCGGTGAAGATGTTCTGATTCGGTATCGGCAGGGCGATGAGGTCAAGATTGGAAACCGCTGGGGCACGGTAATTCGCAGCGATCCGGGTGGCGGTGGTCGCGGATCCTTCTATGTAGTCCAATTTGAAGATGGACATACCGAATCTTTCCCCATGTATCGGGTGACGGGGGATTCGGACTTGAGGCGCAGGCGTCGTGCGGAGGGAGTTGAACGACACTTTTACCCAGATGGGGCGATACCAGTTGAAGATTTCACTTCACAGGGACTAATTGACGAAATGGCGATGATTAAGGAAAGGTGGGATGGCGCAGATGTCATCCCAGTCGAAGACATGATTCGTTTCGACAATCTGCAAATTGCGTGGCATGAGAAGAATCCCGGCAAGGATTTAGGATCGGTTCGCAATAGTCGGGGTTATCCCGTTGACGTTGAGTCTGTTGAATATGGTGATGGAACGAGGGCTGATTTCGGTAGCAGCGGTGTAGGTGGCGACCTGAATTCCCAAATGATTCGGGGGATGCCTTCGGTAGAACGACTACTGAGTATGCCTCCAGACAGGTTTGATCCGGATATTGATATCGACCCTGATACATACCACGATGATCCGCTTCGTCCGCCTCCTGCCCGAATGATTAGGAGTTTGGCTGCTGCGGTACAGCGGTGGTTGGGCGAAGATTATTTTGATGCTTTTGAAGATCATGAACTTGAAAAAGCAATGAGTGATGCGGTATTGCTGATTAGGGCAAAGAATGGTGGAGATCTTCGGTTTGCTGATCTTGCTGAGCCTAGTTGGAGATGGCCTGAAGGTTTCTTGCACGCAGAACTAACAGTAGAGGAGTTGTTTACTAGGGAAGGGATTGAGAAGGGATTGCTGGGTGGGGTGTATGACGGCGATATTCCAGAGGGAGTTTTGCTTGAACTGCAAAATGATCATGGCTGGGAGCGTGATCCGATTGAACGGGTTCAAGCCATAGTCGATGCTGTGTTGTTCCATCGTGATGAAATGGACAATCCGGAAGTTTTCTTTGAGAACGTGGCGGAGGTGCAGGCAGAGACTTGGGAGTGGGACCGCATGATGAATGAGTTCAGGACGACCAAGATTCATGTGGACAATGTTTCCAGTCGGGAAGGCAAGATACGTTTAGCGTTGGCTGACCGATTCTTGCAAGAACGTCGTTCAGAAAATATACGACGACGCAATGCTCTTACCGCCTCGTTGAAGGTGGCGGACCGTAGGTTTGAACCACAGGGCGATGATGATGAAGTAGATGTTCCTGATTCTGATGATACGTTTTTGCAGAAGATTGTTAAGAGGTTTACGTCTAAGCGGCTTGCTATCGTAGAACGGGAATACGAGCGTCGCGGTAAGGGGCCGGACTCAATGCCCGCTTCTTGGGAAGAGTTGGGTGTTGATATAGACCAAATTCTGGCTAGGGGTAGTAGAACCGATGCGGAGGAAAGAGCATTACAGAATTGGATTATTTCAACGTTCTCGTTGGGTCACGCGAATGAGTTTGCCGGTTCTGACGGCATTATGTGGCGATTGCGAAGTGAGTATAACGAGCAGGCCGATCTTCCTGTGATCACGATTGATCAGAGTCCGGGGAGAATTTCAATTTCGTTTCATGCTTCTATTGAATTTAAGAGTCCGAAGGTTTTGCACTCCGACCGCGACGATGTCGATCTGGCGGCTGGCGAGTGGCATGTAAGTGGTAAAACTGATCGAACCATCACCATTGCCCGAGGCGTTGAGGGTGAGCCGGTGTTAAGTGTTGAGAACAATCACATGTACGTCGATAGGGTTCGTGCCGGTGTTAAGGGAAAGGGTTTTGCGACCTTCTATAACAACAACGCTTGGATGCATGTCAATCAGTTAGGTGGAGAGAAGTCGATGATTGGTGTCAGTGCGGCTGATGACGGGGAGGTGGTTTGGGGCATACAAGGATTTAGTAACGAGTCAGCAGTCGCGAATGCTATGAAGGCGGTTCATCTAGAATTGCTTGAATATAAGAGAACTGGTAAGCCCGGTTTGATTCGTGATCAGCAAATGTTTGAAGAGATGGAAAGACTTTCCAACCTTCATTCTGATGCCCTTGGACCGCAACTTTTGAACGAAGAAAACTCTCCTGTCACCCTTGGGATGATTCATGCCGTTTTGCGACGGGAAGGCAAGCATCCTTGGGAAGAAATAGGAAAAGGTGCTATTCCGGTTGACCCTTATGATTCAATTGCTTCTTCGTCGCGGGTGGATGTTGATGCTGTTGAAAAAGATCCAGCCAATAAAATTGATAAAAGTATTCCTGCTCAAAATGCAATGCTTCAAAACGCCTATGGTAATTGGTGGTATCAGAATGGCAATTTTGGTGGAGGAGGAATAGATGTAGGTGGTGAGAGTCCGGTCGGCAAGGTGGTAGCGGAAGCCGCTGATCGAATTAGGGGCGGTCCGCCGGATGCTGATGTCGATACGCCAGATTCTCCACGACGGCGGAATCGGGCGGCAGAGCGCAGGGCGGCAGGTCGCAAACCGCAGAGGAAAGTAGAGATTCCTTTGTATAGGGGACGAAGGCGTGCGGCGTCACAGTTGACGATAGGTGAAACAGACGACTTGGGTCGCTTGCAGTTGGTTTCAACTTCGACAGAAGATAGCGACATTAAAACTCCAGCAGCCGCTGCGGAGCATATTCGTGGTGGGGGAAAACTTAGTGACGTTCCCCGTGAGTTGATTCTGGAAGCAGTTTTGGAAAATTCCAGTGGATACAACAACGACGCACCGGATGATTCAAAACTTTTCAGATTGATAAGCGTTGACGAGAACGGTAATCCCGGCAAGTCAAGTAATCCGGGCACTTACGGTACGTCGTATATTTTTCTCAAGCAAGAAGGCGAACCGGGAGCGGAACAGGGATTCATTATTAAAAGTCCGGATTACGCATATGAATCGCGTGGAGATGCTGGTGGGGCTGACGGTGTAGGCGGCAGCATTGCAAATGTCAGCCAATTCAACGAGATTATTGGGCGTTCGATCAGCCAGTTGATGGGAGACCCGACCGGTGGCGTGATGCTAGATGGCACCGACGATAGCGGTCAACCTTATATTCTCATGGAGTTCAATAACGTGGTTGCTGACATTGGGCACGAAATTCCTCTGGGATATATGAATTTGGAGGAGCGTACCAGACCTGAAATGTTGAAGTCTCGTCTTAGGGCTTTGTTGATCGGTTACAGCATGGGTTTGGGCGACAGGCATGGTGGCAACCTGTTGGTTGGCTCAGAAGATGCGGCAGCCTCATCGGCACGGGGCGTAACCAATATCGACTTCCAGCGGGCGTGGGGAGCGGACACGGATATCCGTGCTTACATAGATGGACACATGGCCGAAGGTGATGGTTTTCCCGGTCTTGGATTGCTGAGTGACTTACGAACAGCAATCAGGGAAGGCAAGTTGAGCGAATCAGAGTTGGCCCTTGTGATTGACGAAGTTCACGAACAGATGAGACAGATAAAAGATGTTCATTTGGAAAACATCTTTAGCGAGTTGTCTTCAATCCATGAATTGGGGGCACGATCCCGCCCGCCCACAGCGCCCTCCACGGGACCACAAGATGTGGAGATTCATGCGTCGGCAGTTAACGATCATCTGGAGATGACATTGAGCGTACTTTCCGGTGGAGAGATGCTGTTGTCGGAACTTTTGGCAGACACGACAGATGAAGATCAGTGGTACGGAGAGGGGCAGCAGTTCTGATGGCTAAATTTTTGATCACTCCTTACGGACAATCAGTCGAACCTGCGATTATTATTGAGAATAATGACAACCATTTTGATATCGGTGGAAACGAACAATTTGCAGCACAACTAGTTGAAGCCATGGATAGTTATGACATAGATGAAGAAAAAAGACTGGCTGCTTTGATTCATGGCTCCACGTTCATCATGAGGTCGCATAAACTGGGAAACACAGATGATCCGGATGATAGAAAAATACTTAATGATGAAAAGAAGAAGTGGATGAACGAGAATGGGTAACGTTAGTGCAGACACGATTGGCAAGATGCAGCACTACATAGAGGCGCGCAATTCGCCGGAGCGGTTGGGCATTGTCGAAATGGTGTCTCAGTATGTTCTATCTGATCTTTCTCCAGAAGAAGATAAAGAAGAGGCTTTGATTCTGTCGCGCTATCACTTGTCTACGGACAGGGGAACAGAGGATTTGAAAGCGCTGTACCCGGATGCCATCAGTTGGATGGAGGAAGGTAATTCATGAGATATCCGGAACATCGTTTGAACGAGATTGCTTTTCGCGCTCGTTTATATGATCTGAACCATATCCCTCTTGAAAAAGGGATAGCGGGGATGATCAAACGCGTTCCGAAGGTAGTTCCGTATGACAACGATGCCCGTGATGCTGATAGTGATGGTCTGGTCCAAGAGGGGACAATCTGGGAGCGTCCTGCTGGTACCCGTTGGGTAAGCAAGTTGGGTAGTGCTCTTGCTTCTGGTTTGCGTGCCATTCCGGGTAACTCCAAAATTGTGGATAAAGACGGCAACGATGTTGACTACAAGCCCGGAGATAAGGCACGGGGTGGACGGGCGAAACTTCGTGGTCTATTGGCTCGTCGCCGGTTGCGGCGGGCGGGTCGTCGTCGGCGTCGGGTTGAGCGTCGGCGTGAAGAGGACGCTGAGCGTAAGCCTTCTAAGAGTTTCGATGAACAGATTGAAACTTTAGAGAACGCTGCTAATGCGGCAAGCCAAGAACGGCTGATTGAAGCAGAGAAGGCTCGCGGTGATGGGCCGATGAACGCTGAGTATCGTTCATTTTGGGACACGTTCATGGAGACGTTTACCGGTATTAGTCGAAACCCCGAGAGTCGCAATTCCCGTGACAATGCTCGCGGCAAGAGTGCTATTCGTAAGGCTCTTGGGATGGAGGGAAACCGACGGACGGCTGGCGACGAGAACGGTAATGAGCCTGATCATGACAGGGAACAGGAGTTCGATGAGGAGGCATTAAGCGGTAAGGGTGTGATGCCTTCTGCGATTGAAGAGCATCATAGGAAACTTAAGGAAGATCCTGAGTATCGCAAGCGGTGGAATCGTGCGTTGCGTGAGGGCCGGGTAGATCAGTTTATTGAGAAGGAGGGTTTGAGGCCACAGTTGGTTGGTCCGGAGGAGAGGCGACCCGGTGGGGGGCTTAAGCCACCGCCCGGTGGCTGGGAACCTCCTAGTCCTGACCGGCGACCCCGTCCTCCGCGGTGGCCGCGTTCCCCGGATGGTCAGCGCCGCCCTCGTCCGCGTATTGGCGAAGAGCGGGTTGACACTAATGGCGATACATGGGTGTATGACGGTCCGGCGGAATGGGTTGATCTTGGAGGGAGGCCGAGTCGGGGGGGTTATTGGAAGAACGGGTGGCGACGCAAGGAGAATATGAGGCCGACGGATGCGCCTCCGGTTCCGGATCGTGTTATACCTCCAGAGGATAGGGATGTCCCAGAAGCGGACGCCCCAGAGGCTGATGTCCCTGAAGCGGATGTTCCAGAAGATGTTGATCCGGGGTCTGAATTACCCGACGACGTAATTGAAAGCATTGAACATTACAGGGATACCATACTGCCTGAATTGAGTGATGCAGAGTTGGCTCAAGAACTCGCTTACCTGCGAGATGCTCTGGCCGCTGATGATGTGGCGGACAGGTTCCCAAAGAATGATGGGCCTGAACGGTTTGCTTTGACGTTGCAGGAGCAGCGTCGTCGTCTGGTGGCGAGCAGGGGTGAAGGAGAAGAGGACGCCCCCCCACTGGGACCAGCACCGGGTATTGAGGAGGCTCTTGAAGCGGGTCGCCAACGCACGCCTTGGACCGATATCGAACTAGATGAAGCGACAGATGAAGACATACAGTCTCGTCTAATCCAATTGGTTGCCATGGATCCAGTTGGCGATGATGCGCCAATTGCTGCTGAAGTCGAACGATTGAAGCGGGAACAGCGTTCCCGTTGGGAAGAAGCAAATCTTCCGGGTGACGCATTCTTCGATAATGATAGTTGGATTGAAGGCGACTTCGCTTGGGATGATGACGCCATTGACGCCGCGATCAATGTTGCTCTTACTACTGACGATACGCGGACTATAGAAGGAATAGAACGCTCGCTTCAAATGTACAAGAACGATATGACTGCGAGTGAGTGGCGTGGCGCTAAGGGTCGTCGGTATCGGGAAATTCAAGCGATTTTGGATCGTAGGCGTGCGGAGAGAAATGTTGCGACTAGGACGGAGCCGCCGGAGGATAGGGATGCTCCAGAAGCAGATGCTCCCGAACGGGAACGTCCGCTTGGGCGTGAACAATCGCGGCCAGTGGCTGATCTAAGCGATGAAGAACTTAATGATCAGATAACCGAACTGGAAAACATTGACGTTGAGGATTTGTCACGGACGGAGGAGAGGCGTTTAGAGGCTTTGGGCGATGAGTACGACAAGCGGTTTGGGACTGAAGAAGAACAGGATCAGGCGCGTGAAGACATGGATCTGGAGGAGCGGCTGGAATGGTATGAGACTGATCCGGAGACTCTTTCCGATGAGGAACTTCAGACTGAAATAAACGAATTGAATTCTGAGGAGGATTTGGACGAACATGCAATGGAGTGGTTGACCAAACTTTCTAATGAGGATGACAGGCGGCAGGATGAGCGTCTTCACCAAGAAGCGTTGGATGAACGACAGGCCGCAGAGGATGAGGAAGAGAGACGAGCGGCCCTAGTTGAAGAGCGGCGAGATCCACGGGAGATGACTCCTGAGGAAATGGCTGAAGAAATGAATGCCATTAACGAGGCTGATGAAGATGAGTTAAACGAGCATTGGGGTTCGTCTGAAGCGGCGATGGATCGTTACAACGTTTTGCAGGATGCGCTTAGTGAGCGCGAAGAGCAGGATGCCAGAGATCGCGATCGGGAAGAGATTGAGGATCGTGTTGCTGAGCAGGATGATCCACGGGATATGAGTCCTCAGGATATCGCTGAAGAGATGTCCGAACTGTTTGATATTTCCGAAGATGACGACTACACGGAAGAAGCAAAGGAAGAGGCTCAGGAGCGTTGGAATCTGCTAAGCGCCGAACAGGACAGGCGTGAAATGGAAAGGGAACAGGATGAACGGGATCTGTCGGATGCGTTAGACGAGCGGCAGGCTGAAGAGGATGCGGAAGCGGATCGTATCCGTGAAGCGGAGGAACAGGAAGCCGAAGCGGCAGTCGAAGCCGAAGCAGCCCGAGAAGCGGAGATGGAAGCAGAAGAACGTCAGGTTCGTGTTGAGGAACATGAGAACAATCCTCCGGACAGTCTTTCCGAAGAAGATCTCGCTAATGAGATAGCCGAACTTAGTGATTCGGAAATCATGGATGATCTTGATAGGGATCGTTTGAATGATCTTGAAACCGAAGTCGAACGTCGTATGGAAGTTGCGGCTAGGACAGCAGACAAGAATCGGGGTGAACGTAATAGGGGTCTGAGGGGCCGCTCTAAGGAAAGTCTTCAGGAAGAACTAGACGAGTTGATGGAGGCTGATGGCGATGAAGATCGTATGGATGCGCTTGAAGCCGAATTGGATCGTCGGGAAAAGCGACGGAGTCGGGACACAAGGGAACGCACCCGTGAACGCACAGACGAGTTGGAAGCGGCGGAACGGCGCGAGTATGAAGGAGAGGGAGAAGACGACGATGAGACTCTTCTGCCGGAAAGGGAGCCTGATTATTCCGGTGAGGATGATGAGGCTGTTGACGCCGATGAGGATCGGGTTAATCCTTACGCTTCTGAACCAGACAGGCCGACGACCACTCCGCCGGAAGAGCCTGAGACGATCCCACCGGCAGCAGTAGATCCCGTTGATGAAGGTGGCACGGGTCCGAATGGCGAGTGGACGGATGCGGATGAGGCAGCGGATCCCGCTGGTAATCGTTACGCTGAGTTGGAAGACAAACTGGATAGTTTGGATTGGGACATACATGCAGCGTTGGCTGCTGGTGATGACGAACTAGTTGTGGGTCGTTTAATCAGACGAGACGAATTGCTAGAGGACGACGGCGGTTTGGTCGGAACTCACCGTGAAATTATGAGGCATGAGCATGATGCTGAAATCTTGCGGTATCTGGCCGAACATGAATATAAGGATGGACAGAAGGCAAGGGAAGACGGGGGGTCAAGCCGTGAGCATTATGAAAATAATCAAAAGTATTTGAATGTGTTGGCGGAGGCTCACCAACGTGGCTTGTTGGATTCAGGAGATCCTGATCCCGATCCGGTTGCTGATCCTCCGGAGGCGGACCTTCCTGACCCTTTAGAGGGTAAGACCCCGGAGGTCGCTGAGGCGGAAGAAGCCATAAGGCGGGATTGGGACGGTTATTCTCCGCAAGAGAAAGAGTATTTAGCCCTTCATTTCGTAGATACTGAAGTAGCGAAACTTGAACAAGGATTGATTGACGGGTACCGCGGCAAGTCTGCTGTAACTGTGCCTCCACTTCCGGATGATGCTACGCCGGAAGAGAGGGAGATCTCTGCCTTGCAGCAGTCGTACCTGAATGCGAAGGAAGCCACGTTTCAGTTGTTGGCACGAAGGGATATGTCTGGCACGTTGGGGGGTATAGATCATTCCGCTCAAGGGAAACATGCGTTTACCGCCGATATTTCGGCTAAACAAATTCTTGCTGCCCATATTTTCAACAAGTTGGATCAAGCCGATTTGAGCAGAGTAAAAGACGCACTTAATCCAAACACAAACATGCTGGGTAATGTTCCTTACGATCTCAATTGGGGAAGGATGGACTTTTATGATGACTTCGACAATCCGGAGATTGTTTCAGGATTAGTAGAGTTGGCAGTTGCACGGATGCATAAGAAGATGCAAGCAGATGGAACAGTGGTTACTGATGAACAGGTAGCCGAAGCAATGTCAGAACTAGAAGTAAATTTTGCGGCTCCGCTTGGGGAGGCGATGAGAGACGAATTGGATCGTCAGATAAAACGAATGGGTAGTGAGGTACTAGGCGGTACGGCTGATCCTTTCCTTCGGGACATGATACTTGATCCTCCTAGCGGTATTGGTGCCATGAATACGCGAAATTCATTCATGGACGATCTCTGGTCGCCGGATGGGTACGGTCGTATGCATAGTGCTGACTTGTTGCGGATGACTATAGGCGCTCCGAATGTTGGTAAGGGTTTGGGCGAAATTGGTCGTCTCATAGTTGAAGATCTTGATATTGGTTTTGTTCCGCAGAATATGCTCCATAATCCCGATTTGCTTATTGGGGGTATAATTCAGGCTTACGCTAGGCAACTGAGTAGCGGCGCTATTGACGAAGCGACTTTCGTTAATAATCTTAAGAGCCTTCCTGCTGACTTGGCAAAGGGTTACAGGAAGCACGCGGCAGCAGGATTAGCAGCATCCCGTCACGGTCAGGGCGCAAGACTCCATAAGGATTTGGCGACAGCACTTTTTGGGAAGATTGGAAGAGCCGACGAAGCATCCGCTAGAGAAATGTTTGATGCTGGAGTTAAGTTAGCGCTGTTTAAGTCGGCTGAAGAGGGAGATCTCAGACATTTGGCGTTGGATGGAGTTATTGATGTTGAAATGCCGTTGACTGAGACAGAAGTCGTTGCTGGCTTGATCAGGAAGTTCCGGGTAGTTTCAGATGTGCCCGTATCGTTCGGCACCGAAGCGGACGGAGGATCGTTAAAATGGGAGCCTCCTATAACAAGTCAGGGACGAAAGTATAAATTGAGTCCTTCAGAACAGCAGGCAGCAGCCAATGAGATTGAGGCAGCCGCTGCCCTGTTGTTGCCAGATGATTGGATTGACCTTAGCAATTCATCCGGCAGAGTTGTTCTGTATAAGAAAGATCTGGACCGTGCTTCGTTTGGTAGTAAGACAACACTTGGCCTTGAGGCTGCCATGCCTGAAGGTGTAGGCACTAGTGACGGCGCTATAGATATCACTAGAAAGGATTTCACTATTACAGATGGTGGTCATGAAATAGTCCACAGGATTCAGTCCGTAAACGTATTCTTGCTGTTGCAGGATGATGCGTTTGCACGGCGAAGGCAAACTCCTGCTACTGAGGCAGAAGCAAGATCTCCGAAGTTTAGAATGCGAACCTTCAATACAATTCTAGGTAGGACTGGTATGGGTAGTGAGTCTGCTATTGAAGATCACTTTTCTTTGCCTTACATGGGTAAACACTATAAGTCACGGCGTGGTGATCTAAGAATAGAGGTAAGTTCTACAGGTGTAGAACTTTTGCTTGGAGGGAAGGTTGGTGCCCACCACCGTCCCAAAGATCAGCAGAGAGATGCTAATGGAATACCTCAGGAGTATACGCTAGCGGATGCCTTAGCGGAAGATCGAAGCAGTTCTTGGATCGGTCACGTTTTGGCAATGCTGGTTGGCGTTTAATGGATAACTTCTTCGCCGGGACCGTCGCCTGTTTCGGCGTCATCAAATAAGTCTGTATCAATGTTTAGGACTTCGCAGAATTCGCTGAGATAAGCGTCGATGGTACGAAAGATGCGTATCTCTGGTGGCTCATCGAAAGAGGGCTTATGTCCACTACCGGGTGGGACACCGACATCGCCCCATGTCATGACAACGGAAGAAAGCGCTTCCAACTGTGTTGATGCGTGATTGGGATCTTCAGACCAGCCAGTTTCTTCCGTATAGGTGTAGTCAAAAGCGCCCTCTGTAGTGGCTTCTGCCGAATACCAGCCTTCTTTGAATGTTCCGGTGATGTGGATCATGCCTTCATCTTACATTAGTTGTTGTTTCTATGCAATGATTTGATGGATGTTACAGTAGTACCTATGGCTAAAGATCCTATCGCAGATACTGTTCTCCCATCGAAGAGGCAAGCACTCAAGGTCGGAAAGATGTTGGGCTGTACCGGAGCGCACCGCAAAGGCGACGGTTGGGGCTTGTGTGAATCAGATGAACTACTGAGGATTCTGATTAAGAAGGGTTCTGCCGCCTACCGCGAGGCACGCGACGGGAAAGAGAAGAAGTCTTGTTGTCGTTCCTGCGAAATGAAGGCCAACGCTGCGGACGAAAAACTGATCTTTCCAACACGGGAAGAAGCCGAAGCAGCAGCCCTCAACATGGGCTGTTCGGGGGCACACCAGCACGGGGTTGGTCAATGGATGCCGTGCGAGACTATGGAAGAATTCAGTGCCGCCCGAAGTTCTCCAAACAAGACGCGCCTTGTCATAGATGTCCCCACGATGAAACGGCGTAAGCGGATCATTGACTTGCCGAATGTCCGGCAGAGCAATTGGGAACCTTTAGGGGGTAGGGGTATCCGTGGTGTAGAGACATTGGCTGGTGGTGGGCTAGTCGCGTCTAAGCGCTTCTATACAACTGGCAAGCGTCGCGAGTATGCCGCTAGCGGAGTAGCCATGAAAGATGGTTCTTATCCAATTCGTGATGTCGGTGATTTACGAAATGCTATACAAGCATTTGGGAGAGCAAAAAATAAACCTGCCGCTAAAAAACATATCAAAAAGCGCGCTAGAGCGTTAAAGCGGACTGATCTACTTCCGGACACTTGGAAGGATTCTTGAACAACTACCTATAGCAGTTGCAATGATCTTGTAATAACATAATCTAAACTAACTACTGTTCAAATCGGTTGTGGTGCTTACCTAAGCCGACTGACATCAAAACCATTCAACTATGTCGAACAGGAGTTACGACTATGGCATTTGACGAGAGTCGGCTGACAGAACTTCAGGGCGCATTGCGCGAGAAGATGACAGCCAATAACGATATCGCGGATTCCTTCCGCACGGAGGATGGTACAATTATCATCGACTCCGAGCGTAAGTCTGCGTTTGATACCAACATGAGTGAGATCAAAGAGATCAAGTCTTTGATTGATTCCATGGAAGACATGCAGCGGGTTTCGGATTGGGGCACAGAGGCTCCGGCGGAATCTCTTGCTGCGGTTGCTAACGCTGATCAGGCGGGCGTGTTGGCTCAGGTCACCATCCCGACTGGCGTGAAGAGCCTTGGCGAAGCATTTGTTGACTCTGAGGAATTCAAGTCAATGATGCAGCGTGGCTCAGGCACGATGGACAGTCCCTATAACGTCAAGAACCTTTACGAAGGTCAGGAAGTTAAGGACATGTATTCGGCGCTTCCGACCGGTACGCCGAGCGCGTTTGGCACGATTACCCGTGATCCAATCGTAACTCAGCAGCACCGTCGGACCCGAGTTCGGGATCTCTTCCCGACCCGGCGCACCAATTCAGCGGTTATTGAGTATTTCCGTATGAGCGGATTCACGAACGCAGCAAGCACCGTTCCTGAGCGTGTTTCTTCGGCCTTCGGCTCTAAGCCGCAGACGACGATGACGTTCGTGGGCGAGCAGGCTCCGGTTCGGACCATCGCTCATTGGGAAGCAGCCCACCGCAACGTTCTTGCCGATGAGCCGCAGTTGCGGTCGATTATCGACAACGAACTCCTTTACGGCCTTCGGCTCCATGAGGATCATCAGATCCTTTCGGGTGCTGGTACCAGCGAAGACCTCACGGGTATTCTGAACACCTCCGGTATTCAGACCTACTCATGGTCCGCAGGTGCGACCCTTCCGGTCAAGGACACCAAGGCTGATGCAATTCGGCGTGCAGCGACTCTGTCGTTCCTCGCCTACTACGAGCCGTCGGGCGTGATCCTCAACCCGAACGACTGGGAAGACATCGAACTGACCAAAGATTCAAATGGTCAGTACCTGATGGCTGTCTCCATCGTTCAGGGTGCAGAGGCCCGTGTTTGGCGGATCCCGGTCGTGGACACCCCCGCAATCGCTTCGGGCACAGCCCTTATCGGTTCGTTCGGTCAGGGTGCCCAGTTGTACGACCGTGAGGAGGCCACAATCCGTGTCTCCGAGCAGCACAGCGACTTCTTCGTGCGTAACGCCATTGTGGTGTTGGCCGAGCAGCGCCTCGCCCTTGCGGTGAAGCGTCCGGAGTCGTTCGTCAAAGTCACCTTCGACGCTGCGCCTTCCTAATCTGTAAAGGAGTAGCGGCTTAGTCGCTACCTAATTACAACACATAGGACATGAGAAACCCCCCGGAGCAATCCGGGGGGTTTTCTCGTTACTGGATCGAAACTTCGATATGGGAATGTCCGTCGTCTAGAAAGGAAAGGTGGGCTAGAGGGGCTTTCCGAATGATTTCGTCATACCACTTGGCCCACATAGGTCGGGTGACAATAAAGGCGTCATTTAGATACGGGTCGTATCTGACCGACATGCCGTGTTTGACTGGAGCGTCAGTGATTGTCCCACGAACAAAGGCGTGGACGTTTTTACGTTCTTCCTCTAGGACACGATTCCTGCCAGCGGGCTGAACGATAAACGAGACATCTCGTAGCGTGATTGATTGGACATGATCAATGACGCGACCTTTGTCTTCACCGCTCAGGGCACGGACGCTGTAACAGTCTTTGTGCAGGTTTCGATAGACCTCTACACGGAGGTTTCTAGGTATGTGTTCCATAGGGAGCGGTGTACTAGGCATTCCATGCATACGGCGGCGATGTTGAATTCGTCACGGAAAGTGAAAATGCTGCGGCTGGCCAAATAGACATCTCCGCAATTGTAGCAATGTCCACAGATACCGTCTTCGAGTTCCCATGCCCCATTGTCGATGGCGGCGTGTAGGGCAGCAGTTACTTCGTCAATGGAGAGTGTATGAAGTGGGTCCATTGAGAAATACTATCTTATGGGACAGGCTCCTGTAGCGCAATCATCATCAAGTAATTCACTGACTCCTGCTCCTACTAGAACATTCTTGTTATTTATTCCCAGAAGCATCTCTTCGTACTGCTGTTTAGTGATTTCTTCAAGGGGTGCTTGAGCGAATCCGTGTTCGCTGTGTAGCAGGAAAGAAACGGATTTCATCGTGGGCCAGTTTTTTTCAAGGAACTCTTGGACGCTTTCTAATTCTCCGGGCCTAATGTAAACAGTTACGGAAACAGCGTTATCTGCCCATTCTTCTTGAACGCGACATTGAAGTTCCAATTGTTCAATTGCCGTCATGTCGGAAGCAACGATTGTTTCTTTAGGGAATTCGCAAGGAAATTCAACAACCTTGGTTCGGTTGTCGTTTTCAACCCATTCAACGTGGTAGCCGCGTTGTTCGCAGTAGTCCAGTAGCGGATCTCCGGATGCCATACGGACTCTGCGAATGTGGTGTTCGCTGTAGCCGGGGTGAATGCCGGGAGTGACGCCTGCAAGAAGACTGAGGGTTCCGCTGGGTTTGATTGTTGTGAGTCGGACCGAGGTCGGCCATTCCTTGTAACTTGACCACTGGCGGTCGAAGTCGCGAAGTGCTTCATAGGTTGGAGAAAGCCACTCAAGTTTTTCTAAGGATTGAGTTACACCAGTAACCCCAAGTCCCAGCCTCATATTTTTGCTGGTGATCTCATCTGATTCTCTGTCAAGAGCGGGAAGAGCGGATACTGCTTTTTGGATCTTGTACAACAATTTGGCAATGTCGATCAGTTCTTCTTGACTTTCAATGTTGGGCAGTATGATTTCTGCGAGGTTGCAGGATTCGCGATTAGCGAGGCCAATTTCGGCGCAAGGATTAGTTCCTTCGATTGACTTGTCTTCACGAATTTCATTTCGACGCCCATACTTTCTGGAGGCGTCAAGATTGAATAATCCGTAAGGTTCTCCATTGCCGTGGTAGCCCTCCCAGAAGACTTCTGGAATACCGGTGATGTTGGAAGTAACGATGCTGTTGTTGGACATGGCCCGATGGGACGGGATATCGCCTATATCCCATCGCTTAGCACTCAGAAAGTCAATGTCGTATGGGCTTCCCAGAGCGATCTCTGCGCTACGACGCACGTTGCCCGCTACAACAACTGATCCGATGATGTTGCAGATGTCTAAGACTTCGGTAGAGGACAGGTTTCGCCCGACGGCACCGTTCAGAACCGCAGTGATTTTTGTGATTCCTTCAACGAGGATTCCCGGTCCGGACGCTGTGCCTCCAAAAGTTCGGATTGGAGCGCCTGCCGGACGAATGAGTTGAGTGGAGTAGGAGAATTCTGTCGGATCGTCTTCGGAGCCGAGATAGGTTTTGACTGAACGCAATAGACATTCTGCCCATCCTTCCCGCTTGTCGGGAACAATGTAGTCGGCGTCGGCTACATCATGGTTGTCAACCCTGCCCTGCCGAACGACCCCTAAGCGCTGTGGATGGAGGATGGAAAAGCCCACTCCGCCGCCGAGCATGAGTCGTTCAAACATCCAAGCAAAGTCGGATGGATCCTTGATGTCCACGAACCAGCAGTTGCAGAGGCTATCAAGACCTAAACGGAAATTGTTGGGTGTTCCCAGTTGCCAAAGCATTCGACCACCGGGCATTCCCTTGAGGTTGAACATGTAATCGAACATACGTTCGGCTTCGTCATCAGAAAGTTCAGCACCGATTTCGTTAGCACCGTCGATAACCCGCTGACAAGTCTGTGCCCAATCTTCGGTGGCACCAGTATCTTCATCGGTTGTACGAGCGTAAGTACGTTTATATACTATGTATCCAAGTCCACTGAAACCCCATGGAGGCGTTTTTTGAGAGTAGGGGTTAAGGAAGGCTTCTGTAAGCGGCATCTGATCCTCTGGCTTAATGTGAGGTGTTTAATGGAGGTGACATAGTATGTCACAACCTTTAAATACTGAAAGTTAAAGCAGACCCAATTCTTCTGCTTTTTCCCTACTGATTTTGGTTCCAGCAGAAATAATTAGGACTTTGGCAAGATGGTTAGGAGTGATCCACTGTTTTTTAATGATGTCCTCTTCAACAATGAAAGTGTTCTCGTCATCTGTGTTTTCTTCAAATATGATGGTGTGATCTTCGGATGTGCAGGTCATGGAAGAATTCCCACAGATGATGCATGGACCCGGTTCATAGGCGGCGAATTCGACTCCGCTGATGTGGGGTTCGTCGGTTCTTCCTACCATGGACAGACCATACACCAAGGAATGGGGTTTGTGCAGGGACGCGAAAAGGAGGGCCGTCGAAACGACCCTCCTTAAACGCTTTGGGCTGGTTAGCCCATGATTACGAGATTAGACGGATTCGTTGTAACGGTCGTCTGAACCCAGAGCCTCAAAGGCTGCGTCGTAAATCCTTACAAACTCTTCGGGGTAAAGAGCCTCCAAGGTCTTGTGGGCCTTGTACGCGGCGGTCATCTTTCGACGCTGCCGAATCTTGCGGGCCGCTGCCTTGGCTTCCTTTTCAATTCCATCTTGGTCACGGTTGGCAGTCATGATCCTGTCAAGGACCACCTGCTCCGCGTCGGTGATGTTGTTCACGGTATTCCTCCTCATGTCTTAGTTTATAGGTATTACCCGTGTGAACGCACAGGATAGCAAGTGTCATGATAAAACGCAAGTATTTGAAATTACTTTTCCTTGTTGGCATGTAGGGCTGAGAAGACGAAATAGATGATCATCCCGCAGAAGAAGAGTCTAGATGCGTCGAAGTATCCGATTCCGGGGGAGAGTTCAGTGAAGTTCGGATAAGCGTTGATGACGATGTGGTTAGCCCACAGAAGTATTAGTCCACCGAAGCAACTGATCAGTGCGGCAGATCCTACTACGTTGATAAATGTTTTGATAATGCCGCTCTTCTTCTGCTCTGTAACGGTGTCTTGTGATGTAAGATTCTTGATGAGCCGATCAAAGTCATTTGTTTCGTCCATGAAGAGATCATACTAGCCCTTGTGGAGCAGCGCAATAGGCTAAACTCTTTTTAACTTGTCACAAACGGCTTTAGGAGAAAAGTCCATGCCCATACCAGACACTGGCAGAGATGTAGAACCTCGCGGACCTCGTCGTCGGCGTCCGGGGATCCGTGACCGGATTAATCGCGGTTTGTCACGGGCGGCTAGCAGGTTGGGCCAAGCGCTACGACGGGGGTAGTAAGTCGTTATGGCTCTTGTAACTACTGCTGATCTAAAAAAGTACATGGATATTACTTTTAGTAATGTTCAAGAAGATGCTGCCCAAATGATAGTTGATGGGCTGGAAGCCGACTTGGAGCATTACATCGGTCGTCCTGTTTCTGCTGCGTCTTTTTCGGAGTCGCATGTAGCGCCAGCCAATTACTCTGGCTCATCTCAATATAGTTTTTTTTATGACTACAATCTTGACAGGACGAGTAGCGCTGTATCGGATGTGACGAAGCCGCCGTTTGTTCTTTATACGCGTCGGTCGCCAGTGGTATCTGTTGCTAGTTTGACCGTACAGGGTCAGAGTGATTCTTCCGCGACGACTCAAACGGTTGGTACTGATTATGTGGTGCGAAGATATGGCGTTGATATGTTCACAGTTCAAGATAATGATATAATCGTTATCACCTATACGGCTGGTTTGGACGCTTCCGCAGACAACACATCAGCATTGAAACTAATTATTCTTAGGGCAGCGTCGCGTGAAGTACAAAACCTTCATGATGATGTGGTTGGTATGAAAGACTTGACAACGCGCAATGTCGCTCCCGTGGAGACTGGTTTCACAGAAAACGAACTCAACTCAGTTAAACGGTGGCGTCGCGTCAGGGTGGCCTGACCATGACCAAGATAGAAGCGCGTGGAGTTTTAAAAACCAGAGCCTATTTTGCGGGCATGGTTAGGCGAGCAACGAACTTTCATTCTCAGTTGCGTTGGGCACGCGACGAAATCAAAAAAGCAAACCGAGCAAACTTTGCCACTGGTGGTGTGGCATCTGGGAAAAAGTGGAACGCTCTAGATCCAGAATACCAGTCGTGGAAAATACAACAGTACGGCAATCTGCCTACGATGATTAGAGAAGGCGATTTGTATCGTCAGTTGACATCCCTGTCTGGTCGGGTTAATTGGATCGGTTTGAAGACAGCCCAGTTTGGAACCGATCAAGAGTATGCAGAATTCCATCAAACAGGTACGAAATTCATGCCAGCCAGAAAGATCGTGTTCGTTCCTAAAGGGTTCGCTCACGATTTAGGAGTCGAAGTTGCTGAGTATTTGGTGTATGGTCAAAAAGGCACTAGGGAATATAAGAAACTAAAAGCATTGGCGTTTGACTAATGGTTGCAACAATGGAAGGCCCAGCAGCGGCCAAAAAGTATGTAAATGATTTTCTTGCGGCTGATATGCCGACAAGATTGATGAACTATCGAAACACGTTGAGTTTGTCAGATAGCGAACTTCCGAACCCAGTTAAGTATTTGACGTTTGAACCTTTGACTTTGGATAACTGGCCGACATTGATTACGTTGGTGGAGTCCACCGGCCAGATTATTAGGGATTCCAATGAGCCGGGAATGGATGTTTTGTATCAGGTTGTTTATCGGATGCGTACCTATTGTTGGGTTCGGGCCACGGGGGCCAATGAAGTAACGATTGCCCGTGACAATATGACAATGGTAGTGAGGGATGCGTTGTTGGATCGACCTGCTCTTCGTACTGCTGCGGTGGCTGGAACCGTTTGTGACATCAAGGTTGATGAAGGAACTATTACAGAAGATTTTTCTGATCTTACATTGCTAAAAGGTGAACGTTTCCTTGCGGCTTCATTTCTATCGTATGAATTGAGTCTGTATGAATCTATCGGTCGTGCAAATAAGGGAGTCATGCTGACCAATGTGGTGAATGAATCCATGATGGAAAAGGTTCCCAATGCCCCAACGTTGCTTGGGGGAACAGGTGGAAACACTAATGCGACCCTGAGTTGGAAAGCACCGACCTACGACGGTGGCGGGGTTTATCCAATCACTGGTTACACGATTCAAGCCTCCACGGATAAGGGAGTGACTTGGGCAACAGTTGTTGCTAATACTGCAAGTTTGAATCCAACGCATGTTGTGGGAGGGTTATCTAATGCGACTTCTTACATGTTTAGAGTGGCTGCTTTAAATGCTGATGGAACAGGTGCGTATTCATCTGCTTCAGGAAACATAATACCTTCTGCTTGATAACCCTATATGGGTGCTAATATAAAAAGCGGACAGATACATGCAATGAAAGACCTTCAGAGCCATGTAAGATTTGTCCACAAAGTTCGTTCATCGGCCCAACATCGGAGGCGCGGGGAATGCCCGGAATCGTCGTAAATACCGCAGTCAGAAGCGGACCAGCAGGAACCGGGGAGACGATCTCCGCGCAGGCGTTTATGGTGGGCACCACCGAACGTGGTAAGGCAACCGAGCCTACGCTGATTCGTAACCTCACCGAATACAAAAAGTATTTCGGCAAGTATGTGGCAGGAAATCTGCACACTTACGCACAGACTTATTTTGAAGAGGGTGGAACACGTTTGTATGTTCAGCGTGCTGTGGCAGATGATGCTGTAGCAGGTAGCCGTGCTTTTGTTAATTCTGCCGGTTCAACGGTCGCTACATTTTCTGCCGCAGACGTTGGGGCGTGGGCAGCGAATCTAGACGTTCAGGTTTTGGCTGGTGATGTTTCTGGTGTTCGTGTCAAGGTTCTTCTTGACGATGAGGTCGTGTTGCTTACCAACGACTTGACCACACTTGATTCTATTATTAGCACCGTTAATGTCGGTGTCCCTCATTTGGTTACGGTTGCTAAAGAGTCAGGGGCTACGACTATGCCGGTAGCAACTTCCGCACTTGCAATGTCTGCTGGTGCTGATGGAACACTGGTGACTGATGGGAGCGCAACTGATAATTATGTTGAGGGTCTTGCGAAGATGAGCAAGGACTTGGGTCCGGGTTCAGTTTCGATTCCCGGTATTGCAACGGCCAACTCTTATTGGCACGCGTTGATTGATCATGCTAAGGCTATGGATCGGATTGCCATTTGTTCGTTTACGTCGGCTAGTAGCGCTACTGGTGCCAAGTCTTCCTTGAGCGGTGCTTCTCCGGCGGTTTACACAGATACAGATGCCCATTATGCGGGCTTCTATTATCCGTGGGTAAAGATTCCTGATCCGGCTGCTGCCGGGTTGACGGTCAACAATGCGCCTGATGCTTATGTTCAGGCGAAGCGTTCCAAGGCTGCCAATGAGGCTGGAGGTCCATGGCGGGTTGGTGCTGGAGCGATTTCCGAAGCCACTTTCGTGACCGGCCTGTCGCTACCAACGGGCACCTTGATGGACAAGGCAACTGGCGATGAGTTGGATAACTCTCGCATCAATGCGTTGCGAATCATTAACGGCAAGGTTCGTGTTTATGGTGCCCGTTCTTCTTCGTCGGCTGAAAATGATTGGCGATTTATCACGGCACGGGACACGATCAACCACATTGTTTATTTGGCTGAAAAGCGATTGGAGCGCCACACATTTTCTACCATCGACAGCCGGGGTGCCCTATATGCGAAGATCAAGGCTTCGCTGATTGGCATTTTGGAGCCGGTGTTGAAGTCTGGCGGTCTGTACGCTGCCCACGATGCAGCGGGCGCATTGGTCGATAATGGTTACAAAGTAACTGTTGCTGATAGCAATAACCCTGCTGCCAATTTGGCAACTGGTCAAGTCACTGCTGATGTTGCAGTCAGGGTGTCGGCTGTCGGTGATAAGATTACAGTCAACATCACGAAGTCCAACCTTACGGCTGGCATACTCTAATCAGGGAGTGAAGTAAATGAAACTAGCACAGAGGCAGATTATCGGTTCGATTGCCCCAGCAGAGGTCATGGGGATGGCAACGCCTCCGGACTTTACTGGGTATTTTGCTCAGGTGTCCGGTGGTGAAATTACTGCTTCAGTGGAGAAGGTGTTTGAGGGTGGAAAGAAGTTCCCTGAGACGCTGTGCGCTCCTGCCGAGGTCGGTGATGTTACTTTGACTCGCCACTACGATCCGACCCGTGATGGTTCATTGGTTGCTGGTCTGCGGGGTTTGGTGGGTGCGGCCTATTACGACATCACTATCGAAGAGACGGATTGTGATCTCAAAGTGATGGATTCTGAGAACAACCGAATGTTTACTCAGGCTCTTGTTGTTGGTTTGACTGAGCCTGATGGCGATGCTTCTTCGGGAGCGCCCGCAACCTTTAGCATTACTTTGGCTATTGGTGGTTTGAAAGAAGCGGGTACTGCTTCTGCTGGTACTGCCATCTAAGTTATTAACTTAAAAAACTTGATACCCCTGAAAAGGGGTGTTACTATCTGGATGTCATAACAACGTCCAATGGAGAATATATTATGGCTGATGAAGCAAAAGTAACGAAGACTATTTCCTATGATGTTCCCGAAGATAGTAAGGAACAACTTGTAGAAAAAGAAGCAAAACCTTCAGTTTTGGAACAGTTGCGTAATGTTGTTGAACAGAAGGTTGAGCGGACTGAAATCGAAATCAATGTTCCTGAACGGGAAGGTGTTTCGGTTCGATTTTCCCCGAATGTCACTCAGCAGCAGTTGCGGGCATGGCGGCGAAATTCAGGTGAGAACAGCAAGGATGGATTTGATCCTTTGAGGTTCGCTTGTTATGTGGTTGGTTCGACTTGTACCGGAATTTTGATCAACGATGAGATTGTTGAAAATCCAACAAGTGGAATCGCTCTCACGTTTGCTTCCGATGCGATTCTGGAGATGACTGGTGATGCTCGTCCGATCCCTGATGGGATTCGCAACTTCTACGGTATTGATCCTCACTTGGAAGCCACGGCGTTGGCGATCTTGGATGCCGCTGGTTATGGAGATGAGATTGATGAGATAAACCCTACGGAGCGGTAATAGAAGAACTCTCAGAGTCTCCTGTTATCGAAACAGCCGCACGGCTAGGTGAAGTATTTCATACAGATCCAATTGCCCTATTGGATTGTTCCGAAGCAGATTGGATGATTCGGCTATCATGTGCAATGGTGATAGCCGCTGATCGCGAGAAACAAGAGAAAGAGGCACAAGCGGCACGCAAGGGTAGGCGTAATTAACTAGAAAGTACCGTATTATGGCTGTAGAGCAAAAGGTAGTCATCAGGGTCGAAATAGATCCGGATATGACTAAGGCCGCTGCGGTTAATGCGTTTCTTAGTACCCTTGATAAAAGACTAGGCAAAACCAATAAGTCTCTTCAGCAGACAACTGATTTGTTGAAGGCCGGAATGGCTTACCATCTTGCTGAGGTTGCTAAAAAGATGGCCGCTTTTGGTAAGGCGATTCTGAAAGTCAACTTTAAAGGTCTAGTTGTTGAGTTGGCTTTGGTTACAGCAGGGCTTGTAGCCATGAAGGGAGCGTTGGCTGCCGGTAGAGGAATCATGAATGGGTGGGCTAACACCGTCAGTTTCCTCAAAGTAACTACTGCTGGTTTCACCGCGGGAATTGTTGCTTTGGTTTCTGCATTGATGGCTGCTAACCGGCAATTCCAGCAGACTCAGTTGTCTCCGTTTATCGGCGGTATGCAAAACGCCCGTGAGGCAATGAGTGCTTTGCGTGGTGACAGTTTAGGTCTTATGGGGCCGCAGGGGATTTCTGGGGCAGTAGCCACGCTTACAAGGGCTGGGGCGGATACCAGAAGGCTCACTCCGATGTTGAAGCAGATCGGAAATATCTCTAGTGGGGATCCCAAGGCTTTTCAGGCATTGACACAAGCCGTAGCGGCTGTTCAAAGCACTGGTAAAACTAAAGCGGGTGCTGAAGCCCTTAAGGGATTGGGTCCGATGTTTGAAGGCGTGGCCGGTAAAGCCGGTGCCATGAGCGCCGACGAATTTATGAAAGCAATGGCTTCTGGAGACTTGACGCCCACAGCGTTTAAGGGCCAAATGGACAAGATGGGCACCACCCTGATGGGTGGATTCAAGGGGATGATCACCAAGTTCTATGTGGCGTTGGCTGACATGGGTGGAGTCTTTTTGGATCCGTTGCGTAACGCTCTAGCCCAAATCGAACACATTCTGCTTCGGAGTTTGTTCCGAGTCTCCACCACGATTCAATCGTTTGGTTTGGAAACGTTTATTCCCAAGTTGATTAGTGGCGTGGAGCGGTTTTCTAATTGGTGGGTCAAACTGATCGTCAATGATCTTCCACGGTTGTTGGAAGTCTATGGAAATATCGCTGAGTGGTGGAGAGATTTCTCTTCTGGGACTGGCAAGTGGTTTACCCGGTTGGGCGCGGGGATGGACAAGTTCAAAACGTCCGGTGAGGCTGCTTGGAAGTTTTGGAAGAATATTTTTCGTGAGATTGGCGACTTCATGGGGGGTCGCTTTCAGGAGTACGACAAAGACATCACTAAGAACTTAGAACAGTTCCAGCATTTCGGTACAACATTTGGCAGGGTGATTGCTGGTCTGTTGGGTGTGGTGACTGCTTTCAAGGATGAGTTTATGGGGATGCTTCCTGAACTGAATTCGTTCTTTGATTTCTTGACTATGGATGTTTTCCCTGTAATGCAGGATTTCGCTGTTCAGTTCGCCAAGGCGTTTAAGTCTGCGCTTCCTGTCATTCGCAATATCGCTTCGGCTTTCCTGCCTATGTTGAATGCTTTGAATAAGTTGATTGGTGCTATTGGTGGCTCTAGTGGTCTTGGTGGTTTGGCTGTTTTGGTGGCTGGCTGGTTGACTATGACTAAGGGCGGTCAGGATTCGATGCAGTACATGAGGGGGGGTTATCTGGGCGATGTCGCTCCCAGAGGCCGTGGATCGTTGAGTCATCGCTTGGGCGCGTCTGTGGGTAACCGGTTCAGGGCCGGGAGAGGTGCTATGGCCGATGGTGCCGGGATGGCCGGTACGGGTGGTGCTTTCTTTGCTACAGGGGCAGGTGTATCTGCGGCGAGATTCCCGGTTCTGGGTGGCGGGTTACACGGTCCTGTAGATCCCCGACTGACCCAGTCGCAGGCGCTTCGGCAGCGGTGGGGAAATCGCATGAAAAACATGGGGAGCGCTAGGGCCGGTTTCGGAATGTCCAAGGGTATGGGCATGGGGCCGATGATGGGAATGATGATGGGCGGTCAGTTGCTTGGAAGCATGGTCGGAGGCGATGCTGGTGGTGCCATATCGTCAGCGGGTTCGTATGCGGCCATGGGGTCGATGCTGGGACCGGGGGGTGCTTTGCTTGGTGCAGGGCTTGGTTTCGGCAAGGCTGCGTTGGATGCTCGTACCGGTAAGGGTGGAGCATTGGCTGGTGCCGCTAGTGGTGCAGCGTTGGGTGGAATGTTGGGCGGTCCGATTGGGGCAGGTATTGGTGCCGCATTGGGTGGCGCTATTGGTTGGTGGAAGGGAAACAAGAACGCTGAAAAATTAGCCAAGGCCGGTGAAGATTTGGCTAAAGAGACGGTTGATGCGATTGTTGACGGTTTCAAAAGCAAGAGTAGGGAAGGAATCAATAAGGATCGTCAAGATCTAGTAGACCTCATCAACGATGAAGTTCGCATGAAGGACATGGCGAAACAAAAGGGTGTTTCGTATGAAGCGTTTGATTCTGAGATGCGGTTACAACAGATCGCGTTGGAAGAGTCAGTCCCCGGAATCTTTGCAAACATTGATTCAAGCGTTAACAAGTTGGCAGAGATAACTGGTCATGCTGCTGACGATATTGAAGCAAATGCTGCGCGTTGGGGGATCGCCTTGCAGGGAGGCCAGCAGGCGATTGATGATTATGTAAAGAAGGCAAACGAGGCTTTTAAGGACCACACCGAAGCGAACGTTGCTTCGATTATCGACGGGGTGGTGTATGACACATTTATGAATAGCCCGTTGGACGTTCAAAATCGTAAGGATCGTGCAAGGGACGAGTCACGGGCAGCAATGAATAACCTGTTTGCTGACATGCAGGCAACTGGCAAGGTTGATCCTGACTTGATGGCTGGGATGAAGTCGGCAGCCATGGCAGAGGGTTCGGCACTTGGTTTGACGGGTGGTGCGCTTACGCAGTGGGTTGATGCTGGTATTCGGGGTTTGCCAGAATTGGCTCGCCGGGGTGGATATAGCATTGATAGCGGTGCGATGAATGAACTCACCGGCCAGTGGGGTGAGGGCGGTTTTTATGGTGCAGCCTTTGAGAACTTTAAAGATACGAACTATTATGCTCAGAACCTAACTCAAATGAGTGGTCGTATGGGAATGAGTGAGACTGAATTGGAAACAACCATAAAGGACATGTTCCACGCTGTTGATGCCGAGGCACAGATGGCAATCTTCAATGAGAGGTTGCATTCTGAGGCTGCCGATGCGTTGGTGGAATACAAGAACCAAGTTGTTCTTTCTACTGAAGCGCTAGCAGAGTTCCGTGCAAGGCTTTTGGGTGGGGGAGGCTTCACAAACACCTACCGTCCGGGCAGCCTGAATGATAGATGGGAACGAGGGGTTGGAGTAACAGATGAAGAGTTGGTTGATTATGAATCATGGCTGTCGGCCCAGTAGGGATTGGGAGGTGAATCATGCCGCATGGACCCGGAAATATAGGACACGATACTGAGACGGTAGAAAAAATTGCATCTCTGGGTGCAAGATGGGCGACGATAGTAGAATTTTATGTAGAGAGTGACGCTGGCGAGGTAGTGATTCAGAAAGTTCGTCAGGAACGTGCCGTCAAACTACAACAGATACCCGTCGGACCAGCAGCAGAAGATAGAAAGTTGTTTTGGGCGAACCGCGATTATCAGGAAGATGTTGCGTTAACTTTTCAATTTCCGTATGGACCCAAAGACATCAAATATGGAGCAAACGCTCTTGAATATTCTGAAGTGATGCGTCCTAGTCGCAAACCTTTGCTTCGATCAAAGTTTCCTAAAAATCGCACAGTTTCTTTGAACGCTGTAATTGCCCATAGGGCGAGTCATGGATTTTTACCGTGTGAAGATCAACTGGCTATTTTATATTCAATGGCGGCACAAGATAAAGATCTGATTTTTTCCCATGGGGGGATAGCGCTTCCGTTCCACGTTAGGATGACTTCTTTAAACGTTACGGCGCGGCGACGCAACGAGAGTGGTTTGATAACACAAGCAAAGATAGATATAACTTTGAAAGAATCTATTTCTATCAATCAGCAGATTGTTTTCTTGACCGCTGTTCCCCATGAACCGGCAATAGTAAATGAACCTCCGCCCGGACCCGTTGCTCTGACCGGTGCAGAAATGCGAAGTTTTGGGGAAGGTTCCGATGCTCAATTGGCAGAAGATGTAGCCACAGAAGATGGGGATCATGCCACCGGCCTTGTGTATAGTGTCAGTCTTGCTGAGTTTATTGACGGTGGGGGTTTATCAGCCGGTGGATATCGTCGTCCTGTTCCGGCTGAACTTACAACTGACCGATACCACGATCCGATTCTGTAAATCTTATGGAGAGTTTAGACAATTTTCTGATTTCTGCGACTGATTCTGATCGCCAAATAGAAATCAATGAGTCAATAATGAATATGGCTTGTGATTTGTCGATGGATCTGACAACACAGTTGGAATTAGAGATTTATGATCCAAGTTTTTTGATGTTTAAGAATAACTATTTTCAGATTCGGCGTCCATGTTCGTATGTCGGTTACGAATACGAGATTGCTGCTGTTTCGATAAAACGTGATCCAAATCAGCAGGATTCCGTAAGTGTCACTTGCCGTTCACAAGTGATTCAGAAATTGAAACGAGAAAAGGGACAGAAGACTTGGACGGGTATTTCGGCGTCAACGTTTGCTAAGCAGATTGCAGAAGAACACGGCTTGCAATATTTTATTCAGACGAGCAATGAGAAAACTTCGATTACTCGTCAGCAGTCGGAAGATGTTGACGAGTCCACTTGGCAGGTGCTTGCACGACTGGCTGGGGATTTAGATTATTTGCTTTTTGAATCTTACGGCATGTTGTTCTTTACGTCGGAAGAATTTTTGATGGAACGTCAGCCGGGGATCGAATGCGATCTTGAATCAAAAGCAGAAGATGATCCGTGGTTTCTTCACAGTGCGGCCTTTCGGGCTAGCGATGATGCCCGTGCTGGGGTTACGGTCAGTTTTCAAGTGGGTAGAACGAATGGACAGCGTCTTCGTCCGGGTTTTAATGTTTCATTCAAGAATGCGGGAATATTTGGCGAAAAAAAATATTTGATCTCTTCTGTTACATGGTCAGTGGGCACTAATCAGCCAGTGGCGGTTCAAGCAAGAACGTTGGCAGAAACTGAAGACACGGTAGCCGATGCCACAGTTGGCTTGGGTGTGATTCCTTGGGGATCACGGAACCTGAGTAAAGGTATGACGGGAACGGATGTCAAAAGGTTGCAGCGTGAAATCGGTATGCCGGATTATTCCCGAGATGGAGTATTCGGCACGATGACAGAAGGTTACGTTAAAAATTGGCAATCAGTGAACGAACTAGGGACAAGGACAGTTACTTCGGTTGGTGATATAGATCCTGCTGATCGTCACTTCTTTGGTGGTAGCACTACCGGTGAAATTGTCACTTGGGTCGGGGATGGGATTATTGATCAAGACGATTGGAACTTCTTGAACGCCGCACCATTGACTTATAGAGATCTAATGCCGATAGTAGACGGTGTGCCTCAAAGCGTTGTGATGTTGACTGGGGGGTACAGTTCTGCACAAAACAGTGAAGGTACTGCTGATTTTGTTATAGATCCAGCGGATCGTAGTTTCATAGAGAGACACAATGGTTCTATTGTAGAAACATCGCAACGTGTGAAAGCAAAAGAACCAACAGATACTTTTTCACCTGAAGCAAGAAAGCATTATTGGTAATGCAGCGGCCAATTACGCCACAAAAGAGTCATGGTCGGGGAGGGATCAAACACGGATTCTGGCAAGCAGAGGTAATGAAGGTAACTGCTTCAGCCAATGACCCCTATAAAATATTTATTAAAATCGACCGTTTGGGGGTTGGGGTCAACGATCCCGTTCCAGCAGATTATGTCGGTTCTCCTCCAAGGGTTGGAGATCTCCTTTGGGCTACTTTTGTTGAAAATAATCATGATGAGTATCTGATTTTCAACACCCAGCATCAAGTCAGTGACGACATGAGTGAAGGAGTTGTTCGTTTCGGTGGACAGACCGAACAGTACGGGGTAACGATGAGAATCAACCCCACGGAGTATGTCGGATCTAATCGTGCATCCATCATGTTGGATAACACGATCATGGGAACAGATAGTTCTGGGATTGGAACGGAGGGAGACTGGTACGTTTATGATAAGAAGAATGATGCGTACAATTTGCATCATTCCGGCCATTCCAATGTAGCCAATGGTGGGCTGACTGTCAGGGCCACCGGTACGCACACGCAGGGTACTGCGGGCACGTTTGAGCGGTACATCCAGTTTGCTCCAAGTTATGATTGGAGTGGTTATGAACGGAACGGCATCTTTACTAACACTCAGTACAACGACTTTACGTTCTTTGGAACGTTTTATCAGTACGGTTGCCATCCTCTCTCAAACAATCACTACTCGCTTGGCTACAACGGAGCGCGATGGAGCGAGTTGTATTGCTCCAATGGGACAATAAACACATCAGATGAGAACCAGAAAACAGACATCGGTGACTGTGATCTGGGATTGGCATTTATCAATGCCCTACGGCCTGTAAAATTCAAGTGGATTGAGACCGAGGGAAGAACAGGGGTTAGGACGCACTACGGCCTGCTGGGACAGGAGGTCGAAACAGTATTGGGGAGCGCTGCTTCCGACACGGCCATCTGGACTAACGCACTGATTGAAGCACGCCCCGAAATGGCGGGTGACCCTGAACGCAATGTCATTGCCGTCCCTGCCGTGGAAGAACACTACGAGCAGGGATTGCGGTATACGGAACTCATATCGCCTATGATTAAAGCAATACAGGAAATAAATGTTCAACTAGAAGGGAATGCTTTTCAATCTCAATCTGCTGTTGATTACATAGCAGACTTCGACGCCAAGATGTTGGCAAAACAGCCACAGGCTGACCAAGACCGTGCTGACATAGCGGATCTCAAGACCCGTGTTGCCGCTCTGGAAGCCAGTTAGAAACTATACTAATAAAGATAGCAACTATACCCAGTGAGGTGTTTAAAGTGTCATTGCCAGCAAAGAAGAATGTTGATCTTTCGCTGCTTCATCCACGTTTTGTACAACGGTTGGAAGCCTTCTTTAGAGATCCGCGTATCAGTGGTCGTGTAAGAATTACAAGTGGTTGCCGAACTTACGCAAAGCAGAAATATTTTTATGATGGCTATAAAAATCGTAAGGCTGGATTTAACTTAGCGGCTGATCCGGATCGCCGTTTTGGACCTAAAGCCTTGAATGGTGTTGGGATTTGGCGTGGAAGTTGGCACATGGAACAGGACGACGGATTTTGCTACGCGGTCGATTTTGGTTTGTGTGGTAATGGAATAAAGAAATGGGAAGTTAATAACATCGCTAAAGAGTATGGGATGCATCCGACGGTTCGTGGTGAGTGGTGGCATCACCAGCCGCGGGCCTCTACCGATTGGTTTGATGCTCCGGCTATGACTGGTGTGGGAGTTAAGGAAGAAACAAAAGAACCGGTTATGGATTGGGGGGCATTGTTGAGGTATCACGCTGCTCTTACGGCTGAAATAAGGACGAATCCGATTCGGAGGAAAGAGCGTTCGGATCGGGTGAAGGTGTTGCAGCGTCGGTTGGGGGCTTTGGGTATTGATTGTGGAAAGATCGACGGGATCTTTGGTTGGGGAACCAAAAGGAAGGTCAAGCAGTTTCAGCGAATCAACCGTCTGACAAGGGACGGGGTCGTTGGGCCGGAAACGTGGGATGAAATGTGGGGGAGTGAGCCTTTGTCGTAGTTTTCTTTCCTTGGTCGCAGGCGAAGGCAGGCTAAAATCTGTTTGTCCTAGATCTTAGAGTAGGCTTATATGGAAGTTTTATCTATACCATTATCGTTAGACTCAACTGGTGGATTCAAACATGTTGATACCACTAGCGATGAGTATAAAGCCGAGCAGGTTCAAGTATTCGTTTTGACCCACAAGGGCGAGCGTCCGGTGTATCCGACATTCGGTGTCACTGATCCTGTTTTCGACAATATGGCGACGGAAGACATTTTAGAAGAGTTTTCAACATTTTATGGAAGTTCGATTTTGTTAGATCGTGTTAACATAATCAAGAGTGCAGGTACTGTTAGCAGAATAGAAGTCAATTTTCAATAGGGGTTCATGATGGCATCTCCAGATTTTAGTACCTATGTAGATTTGACTCCTTTTGATACGACTGTTACTTCGATTTTGGAGGAGAGTATTACGCAGGCCCGCGCTTTGATTCCTAGTTGGGAACCTCGCGTTGGGCAAATGGAGACGACTTTGCTGGAAGCAACGGCGCATCAGACGGCGGTTTTGGCGAATTCTGCAAATCGTTTGCCTGCCTCCACTGTGGAAACACTATTGAAGTTGTATGGGGTTACTCGCTCTAATGGTGTGAAATCAACAGCAAAGATAACGATCAACTTTACTGATACCGCTGGTTACACGGTTCCTATCAGTACTCCATTTGCTTATTATGGTAGTAGTGGTGAGGTTTTGGTGTACATGTTGGATGCGGCTCAAACGGTGAGTGCGGGGTCGTCACAACTAACCCTGTGTCCGGTTACGGCTCAGGCAATTGGATCGGCGTATAACGGTCCTCCGAATGGAAGCACCTTGCAGGTGTTGGCAACGATTCCTTACATTTCTTCAGTTGTTTTTGATCTCAAACCTTCTGGTGGATTTGATGCCGAATCAGATGACATATATTTTTCTAGGGCGATAACGACTCTGGCTGGATATTCTTCGGTGTTGGCAACTGAGAGTCAAATCCAAAATTATGTATTGGCAAATTATGCAACTACTGGTTTCCGTGCAAAGGCATACAACAAACGACGGTTTGCTGATAGGAACATGGTGACTGGTGGAGGGGAACATACTGCTTATGTTTTGCTATCTCTTGCCAGTGAGAATGTAAACGGATATTCTCGTTCAGTCGATGATGCGACTCTTCTTGCTGCGGATTTGACAACTATTTCCACTGCTATAAACGCTAAGATTGCCACCGGGCTTTCTGTTGAAGTTCATAACGCAGAATTGGTTGGCGTCGGCGTAACGCTGGAGGTTTACAAGACCACAGCGGCTGCGTCCGGAACGGTGAACACAGCCGTTCAGACAGCCTTGAAAATATATTTGGATTCCGATGCTTGGGATTGGGACCGAGTAGTTCGACTAAATGAAATCATCAGTTTGGTTGATGGTGTAACAGGTGTTGATTATGTCAAGTCAGTAACATTGTCTCTGCCCGAGGAAACGGTTGCCTGTGCAACGATAGCGAACATGCCCGTGGTGTACGACAACGGAACCGCTGGGGTTGGTGCCACAGTGACGAATTCAGGCACTCAAGCGGCGTTTACTGTCGATGGTGTTACCCCATCTGCTGATGCCCGTATCTTGGTTAAGGATCAAAGTACTGCTTTTCAGAACGGTATTTATACTTTGACAACAGTGGGTGACGGTTCGTCCAATTGGGTTTTGACTAGAGCAGCGGATGCTGACGTTGTTGGTGAGTTGTGTGTTGACAAGTTTGTTTGGGTAACGGCAGGTACGGCCAATGGAAACGAAGGGTGGTCTTGCAGCGTCGCTCCCACGATAATGGGAGCAGGTACAACGACCTTTATTCAAACCACTACGGCTGTTCGGGCCGAGGTGATGGCATCTAATGCAACGGATACAACGGGTGCCTTGACTGGCGATATTCGCATGAATCATTTAGGAATGCTGACTTATCCAAGTACGCTTACTGTCACGGTAACTTAAGATGTCTGTCAATTTGTTGAAGACAGATACTCAAGATGTTTTCGATATCAATAGATGGTCAACTGTAAATGCTACTGCTCAAACAGTGTCCGGCATGGGTGAAAGAGAAACCGTTTTAGGTAGCGACATTTATACCGACGGAATTGATGTCACTTCTCTCGCTGCGGGTGATGTAGAACTTAGATCTCCAATATTTCCTATTCCAATTGATAAGAGTTTTATTGCAACTGGAATCATGAAAGTTGGATCAACTTTGCTGGGCGAAGTTCTCAGCATGAGGGTGGAATATTTCGCTGTTGACGATGTAAGCAGCGGTGCCGTTTTGGGCTACACGGGTGAAAAAGGGGACGGTGCTGCATGGGTTGTCTCCACGGATGTTCACAAAGTGCAAACAACTGTTTCCACTAATGATTTGGTTTCAGGACAGTTGGCAACAATTCCATTTTCAATTACTGCCTATGAGACAGGTTTTCAATATGGGAATCCGGTTAGTGGTAGAGAAAGATTTTGGGTTCCCACAGATGCCAATTACGCCCGTATTATTTTTGAAGCCGAAAGTGTAGATTCAGCAAACCTATCGTTTGCTATCTCTGATGTTACAGCGGTTTCTGTTAGTGGTGTATTTACGAACAAGACATTTTCGGATACCTACAACCTATTGCCAGATTTCATCAGATCAAGTGACACGGATCAACATAATCCTACGGTTGGGCATCACAATCTGACAAGAAAACTATTGGCTAGTGCCTTTGTCTATGGTTCCCTTATCGGACAAGAAATAGGAAAATGGGGTTACACCAGAGCAGAGGACAGTCTGACCAATACGGAAGCATTGTCAACTCTCACTAACCCTTTGACAGCGCCTAAAAGGTATTTGTCATGGTTGTCTCAATTGCTGGGAGTCAAACTGACCAATCCGTTCACCGGAACAAGCATGTGGTTGTCTCTGGCTGGTTGGAATGACGACACTGATTCCACGACATGGCAAAATCTAGACGTTTTGGATGCGGAGTCGGCAGAAGATTCGGTCACTTGGCAGTTGGCACGTTCTTCTACTTACGAAAATATTGACGCCTATCGGCAGCAAATCAAATATGCCTTTAATGGGCTGAATGCTGGTAAGCCGGAAGCAATGCGTTCTTATTTGAAAACAGTTTTAGATACAACTACTCCAGATAATTATTTCACAAGAATCAAGACTCATTATCGGGAATCTCCGTTTTTTGTCAAATATGTTTTTGATCCAGTAGTAGATCCTGATCCCGATGGGACGAGGGTTGAAACGGAGATGGCTCCAACCTTGTCTGCCGGGGTGGTAGGGAGTCAGTCCAATAGTCCAAGTGATGCTGCGGAATTTGCTTTTGAGGCAAAGATCATTTTACAGAAGTGTGTACCGGGTGCCGGAGTTGCGGCAAACGATGACACTGTATTGAGATTTGGCAATGATGCCTGTACGGCAATACCGGATAGGACTGGTTCGGGTAGGCACATTTCATTGTTGTCATCAACGACTGCGATTGACCCTAAGGATTCTCGTTATGGGATTATCGCCGGAGCGCGGTATAACTCAGGATTTGCTTTTTATCCCAGCGGAGTTACTGGGTCGAAAGTATTCATGCGAGCGGATGCTGTTTCTAATGGACTTTCAGGTGGAGAAACAGAAGCAGATTATTTATTCTTTGTGAGTGACATTAATTATGGAAACTCGTCTGACATCATTTTGTTGGAACAGGGGACTTCTGGTAACGCTAATTATCGGGCATGTGTCATAGATGAATCTGGAGTACTGAAATACTTGACGGGAGCGTCAGGATCGGCGGTATCTTCGGCCTACGTTTCGGGAACCCATACAACTCTGTATGACTTCACTACGGTGGGGTTGCGGTGGATACGATTCTCCGTTTCAGCCTCTACTACGAAGTTTTATGTAGCGCCTTCACTGACGGATGCTTGTCATCCAACGACGTATCTTATTAATTCTGTTTCTCTCTCTACTCCGAATGTTTATGATAAAACTTTGGATACTGATATGTTCAAAGTTAATCACGGAGAAAACGGGATTGTTGGTTATCGGGCTATTGTAAATGATGGTCCTTTGGATAGTTCATATGCCGGGTTGTGGGGTTGAGTTATGGCTGACAAAATCACAACAATTCTGGATATGGATCTGACGAGTGACGTGACAGCGACTTCTACCGGTCCGGGTGACCCCGGTATGCCGGGTACCTTGTCGCTGGCCGCGGGCAGTCCTGCGTACACGGTTATCACTTTGTCGTGGTCGGCGGGGGATGACGGGAATTCAACGCTCACCGGCTATCGGATCAAGAAGGACGGTGTGATTCTCGTTTCTGATACGGGGAGTACAGCAACAACCTATTCAGCGACCGGACTAACAAACAACACCGCCTATAACTTCACCGTGGCAGCGATCAACGCTTATGGAACTGGTCCTGATGGGAACACTCCATCATTGACAACTAGTGCCTACACGGTTCCCGGCACGCCGGGTACCTTGTCGTTGGCAGCCGGAGGGTCAGCGTCTACTGAGGTGGATCTGACTTGGTCAACGCCTGCTTCTGACGGCGGTCAGACCATTTCGGGCTACCGGGTTCAGAAATCAACTGATGGTTCTGCGTGGTCGAACGTCACCGCTACTACTGGTAGTTCCGCGACGACTTATACGGCTACTGGGCTTACGATGAACACTCAATACTGGTTCCGGGTCGCAGCGATCAACTCCATTGGCACTGGGGCGGACAGTAATGAGCCAAACATCACAACAGCGCAGCAGATGTCTTGGACGGCTACTGGGACGTATACCACTGGTACGGACGGTAGTAACACTTGGGTCAAGTGGACTTCGACTGGGAACTTCGTTGTTAGTAATGTTTCCGCTACTGCTGATATTTTTGTGAGTGCTGGTGGCGGTTCGGGCGCTAAGGCTGGAGGCGTGTATTACGGTCCTTACGGTGGTGCCGGTGGCGGTGGTGGAGGTGGTGCTTTGACAACGACGGGAGTGACCTTGGGAGTTGGAACTCACGTTGCGACCGTTGGTGACGGTGCGGCCAGTCCGGGTACTTCTATTGGCGTGAATGGATCGCGTGGCAATAACAGCATGTTTGCTGTGAGCGGCGGTTCGACTTACACTGGTCAGGGTGGCGGACATGGAAGCACCAACGGGGCCGGTGAAAGTGCCGGTTGTGGTGGGGGCGGTGGCGGTTTGAGTACCTCTACTCATAGCGCTGGCGGTACTGGTTCGCAGGGCGGCGACGGTGGTGAGTCTCAGGATTCGGGCAACAACTACCACTTTGGCGGAGGAGGCGGCGGCATGGGTGGAAACGGTGGACATGGCAGTGGCACTTCATGGACAGCGGGAGCCGGGGGTACCGATCAGACGAACTCGTACACCGGTTCTGCTATCGCCTACGGTGGCGGTGGCGGTGGGCAGGCTTCCGGGTTTTCTAGCGGTGCCGCTGGTGGCACTACGGGAACTGCTGGTGCAACAAGTCAGGCGAATGTTTCTGCTCCAGCGGCGAACAGCAGTGGTGGTAGCGGTGCGGGCAGCCTTTATACCAATGGTGCTGGTGGGCCGTTTAGCGGAGCAGCGGGCGGATCGGGTGTTGTAGTCATCCGATTCCCGACGCCGTAGGAGACGACATGGCACGCTTCGCTGAACTAGACGAAAACAACATCGTTCTTCAAGTCATCATCGTCGGCAACGAGATAACAACTATTGATGATGTGGAAGTTGAACAACGCGGTATTGATTTCCTGAACGACCTCTTTCCTGATTCGGGAACTTGGGTGCAGACATCCATGTGGACATGGGATGGCAAGCATCACGGAGAAGACGGCAACGAGGATGGTGGAACGCCGCTCAGGGGCAGGCACGCAGGAATCGGGTTTACCTACGATCCGTCAAACGACATATTTCATGCACCAAAACCGTACCCATCTTGGACTTTGAATACGACAACTGCGGAATGGGAAGCGCCCAGTGCTTATGTTCTTGGATATGAATGGGATGAAGACACGCTGGCGTGGGTCAAACCTGCTCCTCCATTCGCATCGTGGGTTACATGGAACGAAGAGTTGGGACGCTGGGAACCGCCGGTTGCCTATCCGGGCGAGGAAGGCGGAGCAGGAGTGCGATCAACGCCATTTTATTCGTGGGATGAAGATACGACTGCTTGGGTGGAGGTGACGTAATGGCAACACTTTATGACGGTGTTGATTCTTTCACGCAGAATTCCTCCGTGAATAACAACGTGAATTATAACCTTATCTATGAGGCTGGTCCGCTACCGATTGCGAACTGGATTGGTTTGCCGCATACGGGAACTGATTATTTGTACTTGGGGATACAGAGTAGTTCGGGTGATAACATTATTGTGTCTGGTATGGACAATGATGCTTATGACTGGACTGTAAGTTACACAAATGGGCTTGTAGACACAGGAAGTGGGACAAGTACTACGTTTACTTGGGCTGCTGCGACCTACGGCGGGAAACAGATTACTCAAATAGCAGTTGTAGGGACTAAGACGTATACGTTTTTGCCAAGTATTCTTACTACTCATACTGCTACGACAAGTACGGGAACAGATACTCAGAGTGGAACGTGGACCGTAAACCGCGCTTGGGAGGCAGCGGATGTTTACGAGCATTCAAGTGTTGTCGATAGAAATCTGTTTCAGTTGAATCGGGAGGGTGGGCGCATGGCTCCCAACCTTGTCGTTGGGCGGGATACTGCTGTCAGCATTTCGTTCAGTTATCGACGGTGGAAGATGGATAGTACTGATTATGTATTTACGCATCCCAATTTGAAGTTGAGGTTCGACAGCGGCAACGTAATTGGAACAGTTACGTCACAATATGATTTTTCGTCGTCAGCGGGAGACACTGTCAACGCGACTTGGGATGATTCTTCACGGGTTGGACAATGGAATCATGTCGGACTTGTTCGGGATGTTGCAAATACTAAACTTATTTTATATGCGAATGGGACACAAATCCAATCAGTGGCAGATAGTACGACAAATAGTTTGGCGTCTAGGACGGGTATTTCCAATGCCGATATTGTTTTTCATACAGATGATCAGCCGGGTTGGCAATTCAATCATTTCGCAGTGTTCAAGGAAGCATTATCCGCAGCGGATATGGAAAGAGTACGACAGACACTTCCCACTTAGGGTGTAGGATTATCGCAGGAGCGTCAATATGGCTATTATTTATGGAACAAGATTTACATCGTTGCCGAACTGGGGTTCCAGTACGGATTCGTTCAGTCGCGTCCAGTTTAATGGAGCATTTGATCAATTGGATGTCAATGCTGCCGGGTGGTCTGAAAGCAATATTGCGGCGTCTGGAACAACGAGTGGATTTTTTCATTACAACACAACTGATAACTCATTAAAGGTCTATTCGACTGGTGAAACAGCATGGGTTTTGGTGCGAGATGGCTACGAGATGCGCTCGTCCACGGTGGATGCCAAGGGTGACCTTCTTGGCGGAACAGCGGATAATGCTATTGGGAGACTTGCCGTAGGTACCAACGATCAAGCACTCGTTGCTAATTCTTCTGCTGGTACTGGGTTGGCATGGGCCAACGTTGTTAACAGTATTACCGGAACGGGTAATGAAGTTGAAGTAGATGCTTCGACTGGGAGTATCACTATTGGTTTGCCCAGCGCTGTAACTATTGGCACTTTGACTATCGACAGTGTCGGTATTTCTACTATTCAGACGGGGTCTGAATCGTTTGCCGACAACGACACTTCGGTTATGACCTCTGCTGCGGTGCAGGACAAGATCCTTGGATATTCGTATGCAACGGTTGCAGACACTATCCCCATTGCAACCATCGACGCTAAAGGTGATCTTCTCGTTGGAAGTGCAGATGACACCGTCGTCAATGTTGGGATTGGTGCTGACGGCAGGGTTTTGTCGGCTGATGCTTCTGCGGCGGGCGGCATGGTGTGGAGTACGACGGTTACCAGTGTCACTGGCACGGCTGCTCAAATTTCGTTGTCAGATTCTTCGGGCGCTGTCACTATTGGCCTTCCGAATGATGTAGCAATTGTTGGAACTCTCACCTTGGATAGCGTGGGAATCGCTGCCGTCCAGTCGTCTGGTGAGTCGTTTGCCGATAACGATACGTCGGTGATGACTTCTGCTGCGATTCAGGACAAGATTGAAGCATATGGGTATTCCACAACGGCGAACACAATCTCGTCTGTTGGTGGAACTTCCAATGAGATTGAGGTTGGACTTGTTTCTGGTGTGGCAACGGTTGGCTTGCCTAACAATGTCACGATTACCGGAACGCTTACTGTAGATAGTGTTGGGATTGCGACAGTCCAAACTGGGTCGGAATCGTTTGCTGATAACGACACCTCGTTAATGACCTCCGCTGCTGTTCAAGACAAGATTCTTGCTTACGCCTACGCCACCACAGCGTCGGCAACGCTCAAGGGAACCCTGACGACTAAGGGTGATATTTACGCTCGTAGTTCTTCTGCTCCGGCAAGACTGGCCGTCGGCTCCAATAACCAAGCCCTCCTTGCCGATTCGACAGAAACAAAGGGCATGAAGTGGGCTGCTGTCGTTAACAGTGTTTCTGGTACTGCCGCTGAGGTTGTTGTTTCGGCATCCACGGGTTCCGTTACTATCGGTCTGCCGGACGATATAACCATTGCCGGAACGTTGACCTTGGACAGCGTGGGTATCGCTGCGGTTCAAACTTCCGCTGAATCCTTTGCAGATAACAACACTTCGATCATGACTTCTGGGGCTATCGCAGACAAGATCGAAAACTATGGTTACATTACCGCTAGTCAAGCGATTATTTCGGTTACCGGTACCTCAAATGAGGTGGAGGCATTTACTAGTTCGGGAGCAGTTACGGTTGGCTTGCCGGACGATGTGACAATTGCTGGAACATTGACATTGAACAGTGTCGGTATTGCTGCGGTCCAGACTGGATCTGGATCATTTTCTGACAATGATACTTCAATCATGACTTCTGCTGCTGTTCAAGATAAGATTCTGGCATACAGTTATGCAACTACTACTCAGTTGAATGCTTTTCAAACTACTATTGATGATGTGGAAACCATGTTCCACATGGAGGTTATGGTCTAATGGCAATGACTCAGACGAAACTACACGCACCTTCACAGTTGGGAACTTCGCTTTCCACCCTGTACACGGTGCCGGGTAGTACAACGACAGTCGTCAAGCAGATTGCTCTGTGTAATACTGCCGCGGCTAACCGGACGGTGACTTTGCATCTGGTTCCAAGTGGCGGTTCGGCGTCGTCTGCGAATGCTATTCTGTTTGACGTAGCGGTGGATTCCAAGTCCACGACGTTCGTAAACTTATCGGCAGTGATGGCTACTGGTGATTTCATTCAGGCTTCTGCGAGCGTTGCCGCTTCGGTGTCGATTCATTCATTTGGTATTCAGGAGGCGTAATGGCTGGTCGGTTAGTCCGAATAGGCGCACCTGATGCTTTAGCGGATTTCTATGATTCGCCGTCGCACATTTTTGGAAGCGGCGAAGATGGTGCCGTCACTATTAGCACCAACACAACCCTGACTCAAGACAAGTATTATCTTGACTTGACAGTTGACAGTGGTGTTACTTTGAATACTGCTGGTTACAGGGTTTTCGTTCAACGAAACCTGTTTCTGTCGGGAACCATAGGAATGGCCGCTGGCCCTTCCGCCCAAGGATCATTAGGTATCGGCACGCAAGATGCGAATGTTGCCAATTCTCTTGGCGGAGCATCAGCAACCTACACGGCAACCGCACCCACGGCGGCTCTTGGCGGCGAACAGTGGTACAAGAATGCTTTGAACGCTATCGACGGTTATTCGTTTGATCCTGCTACGGGAACGATCAACCTGTTGAAAGGTGGAGCAGGGGACGGAACCAACTATGGCGGTGGAGTGGTAATTGTCGCTGCCCGCTATTTGTTTGGAACCGGAAATGTTTTCGCAAAGGGTGCCGTCAATGCAGGTGGCGGTGTGGTAATTCTGATTTCCTCAGATAAGAGTCATTCCTATACGGTCAGTGCCGCTGGTACTGGTACCGGCAGTGCGGGGAACACTTATTTCCTAGAGGCTGACTAATGGCTGACGCAAACTACGATCAGGGCGTTCGTCGGGAAAAAGATCTTCTTCCTTACGTTGTTGAACTTCTTCCCGAAGACGAATTTGGCGACCTTCAATTTGATGGCGACCTGATTTTTGGTCATGGCGGCGACGGTGATGTAACCATTACCACGAATACAAGTTTGACTGAAGACAAGTATTACGGTAACTTGACTATCAATTCAGGAAAGGTTTTGAACCCGAACGGGTTTCGGGTGTTTGTTAAAAACACGTTGACGTTGAATGGCGACTTGGGTGTCAAAGAAGATGCAACCAGTGTGTCTACGGGTTCGCTAGAAGGAACCGTTGCTGTTGGACAGAATGTTGTTGATGGCTTGGGCGGTTCAGGGGAACCTGACGGTTATGTGCCGGGGTACACATTCTCTAGTTCTGGGTCTGTCACCAGTTCGGTTGGTGTGACGGTCCCTGATTTTTATGATCTTCGTGATGCCATCAATGCTTACAAGCAGCGCGGTTCCGATTTCATTCGCGTAAAGGGCGGCGCAGGTGGCGGTACGGGAGCGGACGGAATTAGTGGGGCCGGTGCTGACGGCAGTATGGGTCCGGGCGCTTCTAACCCCCATCCTAATTATCAGACTGTTGGAGCGGCGGGTGGTAAGGGATCGACAGGCGTGGCCGGTACCGGTGGCGGTGGTGGTCGGGGTAGCGCAGTTGTAATGGTTTCGGCTCGTCAGATCACTGGGTCTGGTGGTTTGTATTCCGAGGGTGGTGCAGGCGTTTCGGGAACGGCAGGAACTCCCGGCACTAAAGCACCTGACGCCACGATAACACCACCTTCTACGTTGGCTCCGGGGAATCATCACCATCGGGAGTCTGGTACGCCGGGTGCTAATGAAACTCCGAATCCGGCTGTTACTAACCATCATCAAAATGTTGTTAGTCCGGGTACACCTTTTTCGGGGGATCATCACCATACGTCAGTCACGAACCCCGGAGAACCATATAACCACGCCACTCAGCCCACAACTAATGATCCGACACATACGTCTGTTGGTGGTAACACGAATGCGGATACAACGAATCATCACGCAACTCCGGGCACAACTAACAATCCGACACATACGTTTGTTCCCGGTAATACGAATCCGGATGGAACGAATCATCACACTTCAAGCAACCCCGGCACCCATGTGCCGTCTGGCGGCAACCATAACCCTCCGGTTCCATATCCGGGTCCGGGCGGACACGCACCGGGTAACCAAAATCCGACCAATCACTCCTATCAGCCGGGCAACCATCATCACTCTTCAGCGGTAAGTCCGGGTACACCGAATCCAAGTAATCACTTTTCGACGCCGGGCACCCATCACGGTAATCCTGATGGAAGTGCGGTAAGTCCGGGCACGACTAATCCGACTAATCACTTTTCGACGCCGGGCACCCATCACGGTAATCCTGATGGAAGTGGCGTTAACCCCCCGGTCCAGAACCATCACACAGTTACCAATCCGGGTGGCGTGAATCCGGATGTGCCGAACACTGAACACGGTGCCCACACTACACCGGGGACGACCAACCATCACGGTGTGACCAATCCGTCGGTTACCACCAATTATCCGACAGAGTATTACATTGGTGGTGCGGGCGGTGCGGGAACTGACGGTCAGCGCGGTGGACGCGGTGGCGGTGGTGTCTTGATTGTGGTCACCAGAAAAGCCGGTACACCGAGTTACACTCTCAACACAGGAGTAAATGGCAACGCGATTGCCCTAGACACGGCGGATATCTAAATGAAAACAATGATGTATGTTCCTGAAAAGGAACAGACTGAAGACTATTTGAAAGAAGCGGAATGGTGGGGCATAGAGATATGCCACGGTATGCCGCCGAAGGTGTTGGAAGAGTTTCCCGATATCACCCCACCTGAAGCATCTATCGTCAAGATTCCTGAAATCAATGACATATCTATGCGGTGTGGAGAAATGCCCGTTGGGCATTACCAGAATATTTTATTGGTGAATGAGTATGTCGATTTGAGAGATGGGGATCTCTCATTGGATCTAGTGGAAAACCGCAAGAAGGAAACTGTTTTTGAAGGGTTGAAGCCTCAGTGGACTGAACGTAGTCGGGCACGATGGTCGTTCGTGGTAGAGGGTTTGGGCAGATACACAGCGAAAGTGATGCTAGATTCTGATGAGATTTCTTGTATCAATTTCTACGCGTTTAAAAGGCTCACTTGATGGAACTATTGGCACCGGGTTTGGCCATTTGGCGTAATCAGCCTTATGGCGAAGTCGATGATGAATTCGTTTTAGATTTGTGGAGAGAAAGATACGAAGCAGATCGTGAAACAAAATGGACTGGCAATCCTAAAGACGGACCGGTTGCTGGCCACGAAGCGGCTTATGGTCCTCTCAGGTGTCGAAACATTCCGCGTCACGGTGGTTTGGTACGGGGTAACAAGTATGACGATTTCACTTTCATACTTCAGGAAGATTTGTTTGCATGTTTGTCAGATTACGCGTACGAATATCGGACGCTTCCTATTGATCTAGGATGGCAGGAAACCCACAGGCTCCTTTATTATTATCCGGGTGCCCAAATGGGGCCACATTCAGACAACACCCCTACTCGTTTTCAAGATGCCCACGGAGGGGAGGTTACTGATCCTGTGGCACCGTCACGGGTTCTGTGTTCTTTGCAGTTTTTAACCACTAATGAAAAAGACTTTGTTGGAGGCGAATTACATTTTCCGTTTTTGGATGTGGAATACAGGCCATCCAAGGGTGACACTTTGATTTATCCTGCCAACTTTTTGCATACGCATAGCGTGCAAGCGGTCTTGGATGGAATCAGGATTACAAATCTTTCGTGCTTCTGTCAGGGGGATTTCACCAAGTTAGCATGGGTGGATATGGGTAATGGTGGTGGGAGGGATTCCGATAACAATGTTCCGGTGCCGGGTGGAAACATGCATATAGAACACGAAGATCTAGGGGAGAGGCTTAAATTCAAATGGAGGTCGTATGCCAATTCATAATCCTGCTCCCGGCATGGCTGTTATGGAGAATGCTTATCCAGAATCAGCAAAGTTCTTGGCAGATATTATTGAAGCAGCCGAATTGGAATATTCCCCCAGCGCGTGGCGGCGCTCCCAGACAGGACACGGAACTTTAGGGGATCACAGAAGCAGTGTTGAATCTGATTTTACGCAACTTCTCTGTAGCCGCGAACCAGAATATGAGGCTCTTGCCGAATCAACTAGATCGTTTCAACAGACTTTGGACGAGTTGGTAAACGAATTCAAGAGTGTTTACGATCTTGGCTTATGTTCAGACGAGGGACTTCGATGCATCCGTTACCAGAATAAGGCTGAATACAGGATTCATCATGATCATGGGGAACTCAATATGCGGGCATTGAGCATGGTGATGTTTCTCAATGACGACTTTGAAGGAGGGCAATTAGAATTTCCCTACTTCGATGTTACGATTCAACCCAAGGCCGGACAGTTGGTGTTTTTTCCTTCCAACTTTCCTTACGCTCACATCGCTCATCCTGTAGAAGAGGGAACCAAATACACGCTTGTTACATGGTTCCGCTGAGTATATTTCATGGCTGACAGGATTAAAGACAGACGAGTTGTTGTTGTCGGCGGTGGAAATGCTGGTTTGGTAACTGCTTTAGTTTTACGTCAGGCGTTTAGTGGTTACAGAATCACTGTTATCCAATCGGATGCCATCGGAACGATTGGTGTAGGGGAGGGGTCCACAGAGCAATGGCGTGGATTCATGAACTATGTGGGCATTCCTGTGGCGGAGTTGATATCAGCGACAGGGGCAACCCATAAAAAGGGAATCCGTTTTGAGGGCTGGAACGAACATACTCCCGATTATTTTCATGCCACCACAGGTATATGCGATCCACCTATGGTATTCGGTTTTAATGCTGCCTATGGAAAATTGATTTCTGAAGGCAAGTTATTGACCGATCACACTTCACATCCTAAACTAAAAGAAAATCAGATTCCTTCTATCAATGCTCATCAACAGGTTAATCAATTTCACTTTGATACACATGAGTTAAATTATTTTCTTAGATTCAAAGCAGAACAAAAGAATATTACTTTTATAGAAGGGGAAGTAGAAGATGTCAGGGTTTCTGATGATTGGATCGGAAGTGTAGGACTCGTCGGTCAGGAAGAAAGAATCACTGGTGATTTTTGGATTGATGCTTCTGGATTCCGACAGGTGTTGATGTCTGAACTCTCCGATAAAAAATGGAACTCGTTTAGTAAATATCTTTTGGGTGATTCGGCAATCGCTTTTCCAACTCCATCTGATGAGAGCGGGGAAATCCGAACGTATACCCGAGCAAGAGCCATGAAAAATGGATGGGCTTGGGAGATCCCTACTCAGTTCAGGCGCGGCAACGGCTATGTGTATTCTTCAAAGTTTTGTTCAGAGGAGGATGCCGTATCCGAGATGGAAGAACTATTGGACATCCGACTATCGGACTACAAACATTTTCGATTTGATCCGGGCTATCTGGAAAAGATGTGGGTAGGGAACTGTATCGCCGTGGGTCTTGCGGGTTCGTTCGTGGAACCTCTAGAGGCGACATCCATTGGGTCCACGATTCAACAGGCGTTTATGATGGTTGGAGGGTTGGCGTCATTCCGTAAAGGATATGTATGGGGGGCTAGAGAATATAATCGTCAGTTTGAAGACATCATGTCTAATATTTTGGACATGATCAGATTGCATTATATTTCTGATCGCACAGATACTGATTTCTGGTTAGCGCAACAGGAGACACCCATACCGGAAAATTTGGAACATCTATTGGGTTTATGGTCGGAGCGTCCTTTGCAAGACACGGACGCATCCGGAGCGTATTGGATGTTCAGTCATCCGCACTTTGCTCATGTGGCTCAAGGCCAAGGAGTTTTCAATCTTCAGGCATCGCAGGATGCTTTGGATGCTTTCGGTATCAATGATACTGTGAATGATTATATGTGGAACTTGAAAGAACAGCGAAGTTGCCCTGTGAGGGATCATGCTGAAGCGCTTAAAGAACTTATCGAAGATTAGAAGTTACATCGACTGGCCCAAGGTCCAGCCGGGTGAGATTCTGGTTGTTCCTTCAGACAACAGGCTGCATGAGCATCCCCCGTTTCTCAATGATAAAGGTTGGCCTGATTGGTATAAGGCTCCGGAAATAGCGGAAGCCGGAACCATCAACAGTTGTAAGGGCATTCAAGATTATTTGTCAATAGGAATGACTGTGCCCCTATGGTGTGATGTCGAAGTTTCTCCGCTGGGGATGGACGATATGACGGCCCGCACCAGTGATGCTGCGTTTGAGATACAGAGATTCGACAAGCGGATGACAAGGGGATGCCCAATAGCCAAAGGGCGTGAACGACCCAATGCTGGTTGGCCCAAGATCGTATCCCCATGGCTCTATAAGACTGCTCCGGGCTACTCCACGTTGGCGTTGCCGATTGCTTACGAACCGGATCCCCGGTACCAAGTCTTACCAGCAGTAATTCATACTGATTATTATCATAACTTGCATGTTGTGATTAGAGCAATGGTAGAAGATAATTTTACTATTACGGCGGGAACTCCCATTTATCAACTATTTCCTTTTAAACGTAAGAATAAGTTGCACACTATTATTATGGGTGATGCAGCGATGCATCGTGATGGGCAAACCCGAGGCATGAACTACGGATCTATAGGGAAATTTTCTGTCAAGGGTGCTTACCGGAAACATCAACGGAAGGCTGACGCCGACTAAGTAGTGGTGTAGTAAGATCTGTTCATGAGCGAAGATCCGATGAAGCAGATTCTTGATTCCGAAGTAGCCGACAAGTATGAAGATTTGCCTGTCGTCGTAAAGGATTACGTTGTCATAGCGGAAATCCTGACCGATGAAGGTTCTTCTTTGTTGGTTTCAACAGGACCGTCCACTACGCCGTGGGCCGTGTACGGTTTATTGCAGTATGGTGAACACTTTTTTGAAGATCAGTTTTACAATCCTGACTTTAACCAAAAGTGATGTAGACGATTTTTCCAAACTATCTCTATGGAGTAAATAATGCCTGCTGGTATATATAATTTCACTTGCGAACAGGGATCTACATTTTCTCGCGACATAGAAGTAACGAACTTTGACGACACGGTTAGAGATTTGACGGGTTTTACGTCTCGGATGCAGGTTCGTAGAGACATTGAGGCGAGTTCGGCGCTGGTCGAATTGACTACAGAAAATGGACGGATTCAGATCACTCCTTCTACGGGAACCGTAGGTTTAACTATTTCCGCTGCGGATACTGCGACCTTGACGCAGGGCGGCATATATGATTTAGAGTTGATTGGCCCTACCGCAATAGTGGAAAGGTTGCTGCAAGGCAACTTCAATTTGGATGCGAATGTGACGACATGACTACTTACAGTGTAACAGTTGAAGAACTCCGAAATATTGTTACTACGTCTGCGGCTACTCCTAATACGGTTTATGTCAAGATTCTTGCTACTGCTGGTGGCGGTTCCAGTCTTTTGACTGGATCGGACGCACCAAATGCTTTGACTGGTGCTGACGGCAATTGGTATGTGCAGAAAATGTCCAATGAACATGGTCGTTTTTGGGGGCCAAAAGCCTCAGGAACGTGGCCTTCGGAGTATGTTGCTTTGACTGAAGCAACTCGTCATGTCCACGCTCAGGGGTCCGCACAGACGACTTGGACAATAACACACACATTAGGTGGTAGACCTTCTGTAACAGTTGTTGATTCTACCGGCACAGTGGTAGTGGGTGATGTACAATACAACTCGGATACGCAGGTTACACTGACATTTTCTGCGGCATTTTCAGGGTCGGCATACTTGACTTAGGTTTGGGGCAAACATGGCACAAAAATTCGTTACTAATCTCAACATCAACCAGAATGAACTTCAGAATGCAAAGATGCAGTTCTCTGCCGGGGATCCCGGTTCTGGGGAGTTTGAGGGTTGGACGATTTTCGATTCGACCAACAACATTCTCAAGGTTTACAACGGTGCTGCATGGAAGCAGATTCTCACTGAGGTTTCTTCTGGTACCACAGCACTAACTGTTACCGCAGGTGCGGCAGGTGCCCCGGCGCTAGCCGTTGCCAATGCCAACGGCTCTACTGATGGGTTGATGCCTACAGCGCATTATGCGTTAGTCGCTGCCGCTACTGAGGCTGATACTGCTTCTACTATTATGAAGCGGGATGCCAGCGGCCATGTCAATGTCACAAAAGTTACAGGCTTGGCGGCACCCACAAACTCTGCCGATGCTGCGAACAAGGGTTATGTTGATGATCGGGCTGCTGGTCTAGACCCTAAAGAATCGTGCGTTGTCGCCACTACGGCTGCTTTGACGCTTGTCAGCGATCTTGAAAATGGCGACACCCTTGACGGGATTACACTCGCAACGGGTAACCGGGTTCTGGTCAAGGATCAGGGCACGGGTGCAGAGAACGGCATTTATACGGTTAATGCTTCAGGCGCTCCCACGCGAGCCACCGATTTTGACGCAGCGGCTGAAGTGAATGCCGGTTCTTTCTTCTTCGTGGAGCGAGGCACACTCAACGCTAACCGGGGTTATGTACTCCAAGCCAAGTCTGGCGGTGGAGCATATACGGTTGGTACGGATGCCCTAGTCTTTTCACAGTTCTCAGGTGCCGGTCAGATTGACGCTGGTGCTGGTCTAACCAAGACTGGCGACGTTCTCAATGTTATTGCCGGAGATGGCATCACCGTCAACGCTAACGATGTTGCTCTCGCCAGCAGCACTGCCGGTGACGGAATCACGTTCTCTAGTGGTGTTCTTTCGCTTTCTAGCACGACAGCCGGTGACGGTCTGGCAATCGCAAGTGGTGTTTTGTCGATCAACGTGGTTGCTGCTGGAGGCGTTGAAACTTCGTCTGACAGTCTTCAGATCAAGTTGGATTCGGGTGTTTCGGGTCTGGCTACGACTACTAGCGGTTTGGCGATTAAGAGCAATATTGCTGGTACGGGTATTACTTTCACTGCTGGTGTTCTTTCGGCGGATGCTTCCGATCTGGCCGCGAGCGGTGCCGGTGGCGTAACCGGAACCCTGCCGATTGCTAATGGTGGTACTGGCACCACAACGTCTGCTCTTGCCCGAACCAATGCTTTCTTGGCTATTGGGGACAGTTCCGGTGCTTCACGAAGCACCATCGCTCCGGTCTTGAGCCGGGTTGTCGCTCAGAGTATCGGCAACGCTTCGGCTACATCATTCACGATTACCCACGGTTTGGGTACTCGCGATGTATCAGTTCAGGTTTACGACATGTCGTCATACGACACGGTGATTGCTGATGTCGTAAGGACTGATACAGATACTGCAACAATTTCATTTTCTACTGCTCCGGCCAGCAACGCTTATCGGGTGGTTCTGGTCGGTTAAAAAATATGGTCCTGAGGGATCGGTCATACGAAAGGTACGGTTGAGGCTGTGGCTCAGAAGTTTAAGACTGGCGTGGTCGTTGAAGAACTGGCATCTGTCTCTACGCAGGCAGTGGGCGTCAAAGTCGATGGGGATTCTGAGACACGGGTTAAGATCGACGCGGGTGGCAAGATCACTTGGGGATCTGGTTCTGCTACTGGTGATGCAACGTTGTATCGTTCAGCGGCCAATATTCTTAAAACTGATGACACCCTTGAAGCCGTCCTTGGAGTGGTCACATTAGCCACGGATGGTGCCCCCTCTACGGCCCTAGCCAACGGCGCTCTTGCTGTTGACACCACGAACGACGTTTTCTATTTCCGGTCCAGTGGCGCATGGCAGGAAGTGTCCGGCGGCGGGGCGAGCCTCACTGTTTCCGACACTCCCCCCGCTAGCCCTGAGGCGGGCAACCTGTGGTTTGAGTCAGACACAGGAAACACTCTCGTGTACTACACGGATGCGAACACCTCGCAGTGGGTTGAAGTCGGCCAGTCTGTCGATTCCTCACATGAGTTCTTCGTCAACATGGACGGCGGGGGACCAACCAGTCTCTACGGGGGCGCTCCCACCATTGACGCCGGGGGCATCTGATGGCTATTGACTTTCCCGCCTCACCGTCGACTAACGACACCTACGTTGTTGGAACGACCACTTTCACATACAACGGTACCTACTGGGCGCGTTCCGCTAACACCAACAAGTTTTCGGCTTCGGACACCGTTCCGTCAAGCCCCACGCTGGGGGATCTCTGGTATGAGTCCGATACCGGCAAGGCGTTCATCTACTACGACAACACTTGGGCTGAGATCGGTCACGCATCAGACGGTCAGTCCTTCCTAGTAGGCGATACAGCCCCGTCAACGGGCAACGCTGGTGACATCTGGTACGAGTCCGACACGGGCAAGACGTTCATCCGCTACGACAGCGCGTGGGTGGAGATCGGCCACGCATCCGACGGACAATCATTCAACGTCGGGGACACTGTTCCGGGTTCCCCCACCGCTGGTGACATCTGGTTTGAGTCGGATAGCGGTGGGGCGTACATCTACTATGCTGATGGGAGTTCATCGCAGTGGGTTGAACTCGGCCATTCGGTGAGTGGGGTCAACGTGAACGTCGATGGTGGTGTGGCGAGTACCAACTTTGGGGGCATGTTCGCTCTTGATGCGGGGGCAGCGTAATGGCTATCAACTTTCCTGATAGTCCAACTACGGGTGAAACTTTCCAGCAGGCTGATCGTGCTTGGCAGTGGGATGGGGAGAAATGGAAGTCCACTGGGACTACGTCTAGTTCCACGGTGGGAGCGTCTGTCATCTTTGAGGGCAGCACCGATGACGCTTTTGAAACCACCCTTGCGGCTACGGATCCGACCGCAGATCGCACAATCACACTTAAGAATGCCAGTGGAACTGTGGCGTTCACAAGCGACATCCCTACGGTTGCTGGTGTATATGCCCCTCTAGAATCCCCGGCGTTTACTGGGAATGTCACACTCCAGTCACTGGACATGGATGACATCGTTGCTGGTGACGTTATCTATGGTTCGGGGGCCGATACTCTCGCCCGACTTGCTAAAGGAACAGACGATCAGGTTCTAACTCTTGCATCGGGCGTCCCCTCATGGGCTGCTGCTGGTGGTTCTCCTTCTGTCGCTGACACTACAGATACTTCCTGTTCTGTGCTTCTGCATGAAGATGCCACGGGGACTCTTGCTCCGAAGTCGGATGCGGGGATCACCTATAACGCTTCCACTGGGGTGTTGACGGCTACCGGGTTCGCTGGTTCTCTGACCGGCAACGTGACCGGGGACGCTTCAGGTAGTTCGGGCAGCACCACAGGCAATGCCGCTACGGCTACTGCTCTGGAAACAGCCCGGAACATCGGCGGTGTTTCATTTGATGGGACCGGAAACATCAACCTTCCCGGTGTGAATGCAACGGGTAACCAGAATACTTCTGGTACTGCTGCTACCGTGACTGGAGCCGCCCAGACAGCCATCACCTCAGTTGGAACGCTGACCTCTCTGACAGTTTCGGGCGGTCTGGTTGCCCCTCTCCAGATCAACGCCCAGACGGGTACGACCTACACGTTCGTGCTGG